>UMFR01056255.1_pt1 | contig 34429 bp, 18 predicted proteins | sample 1965041 | NCBI WGS metagenome assembly UMFR01 (sample SAMEA4836049, study PRJEB28245) | human gut metagenome | biome: gut microbiome; material: fecal sample | place: Denmark | collected 2008
GGAGGACTGGTCGCCGAGGCAGATTTCCGGGTGGATGGGCAAGCGCGGCGTGTGCATATCGCACGAGCGCATATACCAGATGGTACGCGCGGACGTGACCGGCGAGCTGCGGGCGCATACCCGGCACGGCATGAAATACCGGCGGCACAAGAAACTGCCGCGCAAGACGGTTGCCACGAACATCCCCGGACGCGTCAGCATACACCAACGCCCGGCCGAGGCCGACGGGCGGCGTTTCGGCGACTGGGAGATGGACCTGATTGTCGGCAAGGGTCAGAAAAGCGCGCTGCTGACGCTCACCGAGAGGAGCACGAACTACATACTCATGCGCTTCGTCCCGGACAAAAGGCCGGCGACGGTGGCCGCCGCGGCATGGAGGACGCTGTTGCCGTTCAAGGGGCACGCCCTGAAGACGATAACCACCGACAACGGCACGGAATTCGCCGCACACCGCACAATCGCCAAGAGGCTCGGCACTACAGTCTATTTCGCGGACTCCTACTCCGCTTGGCAGAAAGGGGCCGTCGAGAACGCCAACAAACTCATACGCCAATATTTCCCTAAAGGCACTGATTTCAACGCTGTTACCGCGGAACAGATCCGCAACGTCCAATTCAAAATAAACCGCAGACCACGTGAAAAGCTGAACTTTGACTCTCCAAAAAACGTTTTCTTCAAATTTCTTCGTTAACTTTGTTGCACTTGCTTGTTGACTCTGCCGTAACAAATTTTCTGAATAGATTGTTTGTTTTGTCGGAAAAAGCCTAACTTTGCACGACAGTACAAACAGGCATAAAACAGTCTTAAATTAAAGATTTATGTTAGAAAAAACCAATGTAAAAACTCTTGAAAATGTTGTAGTGCGTTTCTCCGGCGACTCCGGGGACGGAATGCAGCTTGCGGGCAACATTTTCTCGAACGTCTCTGCCGGAGTGGGCGACCAGATTTCCACTTTCCCCGACTATCCGGCGGAAATCCGCGCCCCGCAAGGCACTCTCAGCGGTGTCTCCGGGTTTCAAGTCCACATAGGTAAAGGCGTGCATACGCCGGGCGACGAGGCCGACGTGCTTGTGGCCATGAACCCCGCGGCTTTGAAACGCCATGCCTGCTTCCTCAAGAAAGGCGGTGTGGCGATTGTCGACATCGACTCTTTCCGCGAGCAGGACTTGAAAAAAGCGCTTTACACGACCAACGACCCTTACAAGGAAATCGGGCTGGACGCTCAGGTTGTGGAAGTGCCCATCTCCACGATGGTGAAATCGGCGCTTGCCGATTCAGGGCTGGACATGAAATCGATGCTCCGCTGCAAGAACATGTTCGCGCTCGGTCTGGTGTGCTGGCTGTTCGACCGTCCGTTGAAACCGGCCTTGCACCTGCTTAAGAATAAGTTTGCCAAGAAGCCTGCCATCTACGAGGCCAACGCCAAGGTGATTTGCGCGGGCTACGACTACGGCCACAACATACACGCCTCAGTCTCCACCTACCGCATCGAGCCGAGCGAGGCGAAGCCGGGCGTTTATACCGACGTCAACGGCAACACAGCCACGGCGTGGGGACTTATCTACGCATCCGAAAAGTCGGGGCGGCCGCTGTTCCTCGGAAGCTACCCGATTACTCCGGCTACCGACATTCTCCACGAGCTTGCCAAACGCAAGGACTTGGGTGTGAAGGCTTGCCAGATGGAAGACGAGATTGCCGGCATCTGTTCGGCTATCGGCGCTTCGTTTGCCGGCGACCTTGCCGTGACCACCACTTCCGGCCCGGGACTGGCTCTGAAGAGCGAGGGACTGGGACTGGCCGTCATGGCCGAGCTGCCTTTAGTGGTTATCGACGTGCAGCGCGGAGGACCGTCTACCGGGCTTCCGACGAAAACCGAGCAGACCGACTTGCGTCAGGCTCTCTACGGGCGCAACGGCGAATGCCCGCTTGTTGTCCTCGCTGCGGCATCGCCTACCGACTGCTTCCAGATGGCTTTCGAGGCCGCGCGTATCGCCATCGAGCACATGACCCCTGTCATCCTGCTCACCGACGCTTTCATCGCCAACGGCTCTTCGGCATTCCGCCTGCCCGACGACGATGAATACCCGGAAATCAAGCCGCGCTTCGTGCCGGAAGACCGCCGCGAAGGATGGCATCCTTACGACCGCGACGAGACTTTCGCGCGCTACTGGGCAATACCGGGCACTCCGGGACTGATGCACCGCATCGGCGGATTGGAAAAGGACTCCGTCACTGGTGCCATTTCCACCGACCCCGTAAACCACGAGAAGATGGTACGCTGCCGTCAGGCAAAAATCGACTATATAGCCAACGAGATTCCCGGCAAGGACCCTTACGGCGACGAGGATGCCGACACGCTCGTAGTAGGATGGGGCGGAACTTTCGGACACATCCACGAGGCTGTCGACGCTTTGCGCGCAGAAGGCAAGAAAGTGGCTATGGCGCATTTCCGCTATATCAACCCGCTGCCTAAGAACACCGGCGAGACTCTCGCACGCTACAAGAATGTCATTGTTGCCGAACTGAACTCCGGACAATTTGCCGACTACCTTCAGGCCAAATTCCCGGATGTCAAGATCAGCCGTATCAACAAGGTGCAGGGACAGCCGTTCCTCGTTCAGGAAATAATCGATGGTGTCAAAAAAGTAATGGAGGGTTAAAGCTATGGAAGAACAGAAATATCAAGCATCCGACTATAAGAGCGACCAATACGTGCGTTGGTGTCCCGGCTGCGGCGACCACGCCATCCTTAACGTGCTTCACAAGGCCATGGCCGAAATAGGCGTGCCGCCCGAGAAGACTGCCGTGATTTCAGGCATCGGCTGCAGCTCGCGTCTGCCGTATTATATGAACACCTACGGATTCCACACCATCCACGGACGCGCGGCGGCCGTGGCTACCGGATTCAAGGTGGCCAACCCGGAAATGACCGTATGGCAGATTTCGGGCGACGGCGACGGTCTGGCCATCGGAGGTAACCACTTCATCCACGCCGTGCGGCGTAACGTCAACATCAATATGGTGCTGCTCAACAACCGCATTTATGGGTTGACAAAGGGACAGTACTCCCCTACTTCCGAACGTGGTTTCGTCTCCAAGTCGTCGCCTTACGGCACTACCGAGGACCCGTTCATTCCGGCCGAGCTGGTGTTCGGCGCGCGTGGGACGTTCTTCGCGCGCAGCCTCGACGTTGAGCTCAAGACTTCGCAGGAAGTGATGGTTGCGGCTGCACGCCATAAAGGCACATCGGTCGTCGAGATGCTTCAGAACTGCGTGATTTTCAATCAGGGAATCTACAGCTTCGTTTCCGACAGAGAGCTTCGTGCCGACCACACAATCCACCTTGTACATGGCGAGAAAATGCTTTTCGGAAAAGAAAAGGAGAAAGGCATCGTGCAGGACGGCTTCGGACTGAAAGCGGTCGTGGTAGGACAGGACGGCTACACGATTGACGACGTGCTCACCCACGACGCGCATTGCCAAAGCAACCTCCTCCACCAGCAACTTGCGATGATGGACGGACACACTATGCCGTTGGCCATCGGGGTGATACGTGATGTCGACGCTCCCGTCTACGACGAGGAAGTCGACCGCCAGACCCACGAGGTTGAAGGCAAAAAGCCTTACCACACCCTCCGCGAAATGATTCTCGCCGGAGAGACGTGGGAAGTGAAATAGGCCACCGGAGATTAATAAAAAAGATTGGCGGGAAGCAAAACTTCTCGCCAATCTTTTTTTATCACAGACTTTTCAAGCCCCCGGCGCTTAGAACAATGCCTTGCCTGTCATGTCGGATGGCTGCTCCATGCCCATAATCTTAAGAATTGTCGGAGCTACGTCGGCAAGGATACCATTGTGGATTTCCACGCCGGTCTTTTCCGTCACGTAGACACACGGCACCGGGTTGAGCGAGTGAGCCGTATTGGGCGTGCCGTCGGCATTGATGGCGTTGTCGGCGTTTCCGTGGTCGGCTATGATTATCACCTCATAACCGTGAGCCTTGGCAGCCTCCACGGTATCCCTCACGCAATTGTCGATTGTGACCACAGCCTTCTCGATAGCCTCGTACACGCCGGTGTGTCCCACCATGTCGCCGTTGGCGTAGTTCACTACGATAAAATCGTATTTCTCCGTACCGATGGCCTCCACGAGCTTGTCCTTCACCTCGTATGCGCTCATCTCCGGCTTCAGGTCGTAGGTGGCAACCTTCGGCGACGGCACGAGTATGCGGTCCTCGCCCTCGAACGGAGCCTCGCGCCCGCCGTTGAAGAAGAACGTAACGTGGGCATATTTCTCGGTCTCCGCTATGTGGAGCTGCTTCTTGCCGTTGCGCGAAAGGTATTCGCCAAGAGTGTCCTGCACGTTTTCCTTGTCGAAAAGGATATGCACGCCCTTGAACGAAGCGTCGTAAGGAGTCATGCAGTAGTACTGCAATCCCGGGATTGTCTTCATCCCCTCTTCCGGCATGTCCTTCTGCGTCAGAGCGATGGTAAGCTCCTTCGCGCGGTCGTTGCGGTAGTTGAAGAAGATTACTGCGTCGCCCTCCTTGATTGTACCGTCGACAGTGGAATTGTTGATCGGCTTGATGAACTCGTCGGTCACATCCTCGTCGTAGGATTCCTGCATGGCCTTAACCATATCGTCTGCCTGCTTGCCCTTGCCCTCCACGAGCAAGTCGTAAGCCTCCTTCACGCGGTTCCAACGCTTGTCGCGGTCCATGGCGTAGAAACGTCCCACGATGGAGGCAATCACGCCGGCCGACTGCTTGCAATGAGCCTCTACCTGCTCGATGAATCCTTTGCCGCTCTTCGGGTCGGTGTCGCGGCCGTCCATGAAGCAGTGCAGGTAAACCTTCTGCAAGCCGTATTCCTTAGCGATGTCGCACAAAGCGAACAGATGCTCCAGCGAGCTGTGTACGCCTCCGTCGGAAGTCAGTCCCATGAAGTGGATTGCCTTTCCGCTCTCCTTTGCGTATGTGAAGGCCGAAACGATTTCCTTGTTCTTTAGAATCGACTTGTCGGCAATCGACTTGTTGATTTTCACAAGGTCCTGATATAGGACACGCCCCGCGCCGATATTCAGGTGGCCCACCTCGGAGTTGCCCATCTGTCCGTCGGGCAGACCCACATTCTCGCCGCTCGCCTGAAGCTGCGAATGAGGATATTTCGCCAACAAAGAATCCCAGTAAGGAGTAGGAGTGCTGTAAATCACGTCGCTTTTCGTGTGGTTTCCGATTCCCCAGCCGTCGAGAATCATCAACAATGCTTTTTTACCCATAATATTCTGTTTTTTAGTTCGTTTTTCCGTATTCAATCATTCCGGGTGCAAAGGTAGCCAATAATTTGCTATCTTCCGATTTATCAAAGCAAAAACCGTGCCCGAAAAAATCAGAATTCATAAGTCTGAAACATCATGGCATTAAATGACAAATATTTTACCATCAATACAATGAACAACATCCTTTTTGCTTAAATTTGTAACATAAACCAACTTACCATTATTGAATAATGTCTATATGGAACAAACTATGGGGAATTAAAAATTCTGATGGCACAGCAAATGTCAGCGGAAACAATACCGTGCCTAAAAAATACGATGCTTCCAAATATGCCGTAATAGATGCCGAAGTAGGCATTACCGACCGCAAAATCCACGACATAGGAGCTATCAGGTACGACGGTGCTATATTCCATAAAGCATCAAAAGAAAAACTGCTTGATTTTTTGAACGGAGTTGATTATGTTTGTGGACACAATATCATACATCACGACGCAAAATACCTGTTCAACGAATACATACCGGCATATCTCCTCGTAGACACGCTTTATATGTCGCCACTGTTGTTCCCTGAACGCCCCTACCACAGGCTATTAAAAGACGACAAAATAATCAGCGAGCAAATCAACAATCCGGTAAACGATTGCGAAAAAGCGAAAGATTTGCTTATGGACGAAATAGAACGCTGGAACCATCTCCCGAAAGAAAAGCAACAAATATTCGCATCCTTGCTCGACGGTAAAGAAGAGTTCTCAGGATTTCTCCAGATGGTAGAAGCCGGAGGCACAAGCGGCAATCTGCCAGAGCTGATAATCAACACTTACAAAGGGAGAATATGCCAACATGCAGACTTTGATATGATAATCACAAAATATCCGTGCGAATTGGCATACGCATTAGCTCTTGTCGATACTTCCGATTACCGTTCAATCACCCCCGGATGGGTGCTAAATAATTATCCCGACGTGGAATTTGTCATAAAACTGCTAAGACACACCGCCTGCGGCAGAGACTGCAACTATTGCGGCACACAACTGGACATACACTCAAATTTAAAATCCTTTTTCGGATATGGACAATTCCGCACATTTGCAGGAGAGACGCTTCAGGAGCAAGCCGTGCAAGCGGCCGTTGATGGCAAATCCCTACTCGCAATATTTCCGACAGGAGGAGGGAAATCGCTCACTTTCCAATTGCCGGCATTAATCGAGGGACGCACCGTACATGGGCTTACGGTCGTCATCTCACCGCTGCAGTCGCTGATGAAAGACCAAGTCGACAACCTTGCAGAACGCGGCATCACGGATGCCGTCACGATAAACGGGCTGTTAGACCCGATAAACAGGGCATTGTCAATCAACAGAGTGAGGGATGGGGAAGCCTCCTTATTATACATATCACCAGAAATGCTCCGTTCAAAAACCATCGAACGGATTTTGATGGCGCGCCACGTTGTAAGGTTCGTGATTGACGAGGCACACTGCTTCTCTTCATGGGGACAGGACTTCAGAGTAGACTACCTTTACATAGGAAAATTCATCAAGGAATACCAGCAGAAGAAAAAATGCCACAATCCGATACCCGTGTCATGCTTTACGGCTACCGCAAAGCAGAAAGTAGTGCAGGACATCTGCGACTATTTCAGGCAGACATTGGATTTAGACCTGAAACTGTTTGCCTCGACTGCCTCACGGACAAATCTGCGGTATTCCGTTATACATACGGAAACCGACAATGAAAAGTACTTAAAACTCAGAAGCCTTGTCGCCGAAGCCAATTGCCCGACAATAATTTATGTCTCACGCACAAAACGCACAAAAGAATTGGCCGCAAAACTGACCCGAGACGGATACAAAGCATTGCCCTTCAACGGCAAAATGGAATCTGACGAAAAAATTTCCAACCAAGACAAGTTTATGAAGGGCCAAGTGGACATCATAGTGGCCACATCCGCATTCGGGATGGGAGTTGATAAAAAGGATGTGGGACTTGTGGTGCACTACGACATTTCCGACTCTTTGGAAAATTATGTGCAGGAAGCCGGAAGAGCGGGACGTGACCCAAGCCTAAGCGCACGATGCTACGTACTTTACAACGACAACGACCTTGACAAGCATTTCATACTGCTCAATCAGACCAAGCTGAGCATCAGCGAAATACAGCAAATATGGAAAGCCGTGAAAGATATGACGAAACAACGCCCGAGAGTATGCTGCTCCGCATTGGAAATCGCACGTCAGGCAGGATGGGACGACTCGGTGCATGACATTGAGACTCGTGTACGCACTGCCTTGGCGACACTTGAGCAAAACGGCTATCTGACAAGAGGCAACAATGTGCCACACGTCTATGCGACAGGCATAACCGTCAAGAATATGGACGAGGCGAGAACACGCCTATCAAAATCCCTCCTTTTTGACAAAAACGAGATAGAACAAGCTGTCAGGATAATCAAGTCGCTCATTTCACAGAAATACATATCAAAAGCCCAAAACTCAGAGGCGGAATCACGCATCGACTATCTGGCCGACATACTGGGACTGACAAAAAAGGAAGTCGTGTCGGCTGTAGAACGGATGCGACAGGACGGCATCTTAGCCGACAGCAAGGACATTTCCGCATATTTGCCGAATTTTGGGAAGCCGGAACGTAAATCATTGTCGCTGCTTGAACATTTTGCGAAGTTAGAGCAATACATAGTAAGCTGCATACCCGACGGGGCATTGCACATATCCTGCAAACAACTCAACGACAATGCCGTGAAAGACGGCATTACCTCCTCAAAAGAAAAGGACATACTGACACTGCTGTATTTCCTTTCCATAAAGGGCTACACCCGCAAAAAAGAGGATACGGCACACAATATGGAGATAAGCCGCCAGACAGATTTGGAATCAATCTCCAAACGGTTTGAAAAAAGGCTGGAAATAAGCCGCTTTGCAATAGAATGGTTATACAGAATAGCTGATGATGCCGAGAAAAACGGACAACAAGAAATAGCTGTCAAATTCTCCGTAGTGGAGCTATTAAACAAATTTAAAGCAGAAGGACAATCGCTTTTCAACCGGCACGACGACATCCAGATAGAAGATGTGGAAGAAGCCCTGCTGTACCTGTCGAAAATCGGTGTGCTGAAACTCGAAGGGGGATTTCTTGTCCTCTACAATGCAATGGACATAAGACGGACAAAAGACAGCAAGACGAGATACAAACAGGAGGACTACCGGATGCTTAACGAATTCTACCGGCAGAAAATCCAACAAATACATATCGTAGGCGAATATGCCAATCTGATGGTAAAGGACTATGACGCGGCTTTGGAATACGTACATGACTATTTCCATATGGACTACAAGAAATTCATCACAAAATATTTCAAAGGAGAGAGAATCAACGAGATACAGCTAAACCTCACCCCGCAAAAATACAAGCAATTGTTCAACCAGCTGTCAAAACGCCAAATGGAAATAATCTCCGACAAGGATTCACGCTGCATCGTCGTGGCAGCCGGACCGGGCAGCGGAAAGACACGCGTGCTTGTGCATAAACTTGCTTCCCTGCTGCTACTCGAAGACGTGAAACACGAGCAGCTCCTTATGCTTACATTCTCAAGAGCGGCAGCGACAGAGTTCAAGCAGCGCCTTATGGAACTTATCGGCAATGCTGCACATTTTGTCGAAATAAAGACTTTCCATTCATATTGCTTCGACCTTTTAGGACGGATAGGCAATCTTGAAGATGCCAAGGACGTGGTTGCAAAAGCTGCCGGAATGATCGGACAAGGGGAAGTGGAGCCCAACAGAATAGGGAAAACAGTATTGGTAATCGACGAGGCACAAGACATGGGTGCCTCAGAATACGCACTTGTGGAAGCTCTTATGGCACACAACGAGGAAATGCGTGTAATAGCCGTAGGCGACGACGATCAAAACATTTTTGATTTCCGGGGTTCAGACTCCAAATATATGTACCAACTGTCAAAAATGCCCGGCAGCAAAATTGTCGAAATGACCGAAAACTACCGCAGCAGTCGGCATTTGGTTGATTTTGCCAACGGATTCGTGGGCAAAATCGGACAAAGGATGAAAAGCACACCAATCATATCAATGCAAAAAGAAAATGGACAGGTAACAATAACACGCCATTATTCAAACTACATGTACCAGCCGCTTGTAAACGAGATTTTAGATGACAGCCTTCCCGGAACGTCGTGCATACTCACCCAGACAAACGAAGAAGCGGTAACCGTCAATGCCCTTTTGCGTAAAAATGGCATAAACAGCAACCTTATCCAGTCGATGGACGGATTCCGCTTTTTTAATATGGCTGAAATAAAATATTTCATAAGATATATCAGCAAGCGGATAAAAACACCGCGCATACCCGAAGTATTGTGGAACGAGGCAAAACAAGCGACACTCACCTACTACGGCAGAAGCGTAAGCCTTGCATACATGAAACGCTGCATGCAACTTTTCGAGCAAACCAACAGGGCAAAGTACATAAGCGACTTTAAAGAATATGTATTCGAATCATCTGTCGAGGACTTCTGCGACACTGACGGCTCCGGCATGACAGTATCGACCATCCACAAAGCGAAAGGCAGGGAATTCGACAATGTATACATGCTGCTTTCCGGCAATTTCTCTAAAGACGCGAACCTGATGCGACGATACTATGTGGGAATTACACGCGCAAAAAAGCAGTTATCCATCCATACAAACAGCGGTTGTTTTGACAACTTGAAAGCGGACAGGCATAACGTTGACAGGACACAATACAACATGCCGGAAGAAATCGCCCTGCAACTATCCCACAAGGATGTCAATTTAGGAGCTTTTAAAAACATAAAGAGAGACGTATTGTCGCTAAGAAGCGGGGACAGGCTCAAGTACCATGGCTTTACATTATACAATATAGAGGGTAAACCGGTCGCAAAACTGTCGCAAAAGATGCAAGCCGAACTTACGGAATGGAAAGAAAAAGGATATGAAGTAGCCTCTGCCTCCGTAAGGTTCATCGTTGCGTGGAAGCCGAAAGACGCACCGAAAGACACAGAAGAAACGGCGGTACTCTTGGCTGATCTGTCACTCTCAACACAACCAGTCCTCACTAAAACATGCACCGATGAACTAAATTTTCCGGCATAAGCATTTCCCATTAAAGCCTTCCTGAATTTTCAATACAAAATTTTTTCAGCACAAAACGGCGCAGCGGTGTTGCACGGATGGAAAATATTCCGTACTTTTGTGCGCTTATTCCGAATAGGCTCGAAAAGAGACGCGCGAAGCGGCGCGTCCGCCTCACGGGTTAATTTGTAAATTTCTATCTAAAAACAATGTACGCAATTGTAGAAATTCAGGGACAGCAGTTCAAGGCAGAAGCCGGAAAATTCCTGTATGTCCACTATCTCGGCGAGAACGTGAAAGAAGGCGACAAAGTTGATTTCGACAAAGTTCTCCTTGTGGATGCCGACGGTGCCGTAAAAATCGGCGCTCCTACCGTGGAAGGGGCAAAAGTAGTTTGCGAGGTTAAACGTCCCCTCGTGAAAGGTGACAAGGTAATCGTCTTCAAGAAGAAACGCCGCAAAGGCTATCGCCGTTGGAACGGTCACCGCCAGTATTTCACCCAGATTGTGATTAAAGACGTAGTTGCATAACCACTAAAAACGGAAAGAAATGGCACATAAAAAAGGTGTAGGTAGTTCGAAGAACGGTCGTGAGTCGGAAAGCAAACGATTGGGCATCAAATTGTTCGGTGGTCAATATGCAAAAGCCGGCAATATCATCAAGCGCCAGCGCGGCACAGTGCACCATCCGGGCGTTAACGTAGGAATGGGCCGTGACCACACATTGTACGCGCTCATCGACGGTACAGTGGCTTTCTCCGAAAGGAAAGGCCGCAAGTACATCAACATCAACCCTGTTGAAGTACCGGCAGAAGAGCAGAACTAAGGAAGTTCCGCGCAAAACGTTTAATACAGGCTGTGGCACGATGCCACAGCCTGTATTTTTTTATTTTATTGCTGTCCGCTAAAAAATCAAGGGATTCGGTTTATGGAGTGTAATGCGCCACCGCCGATGAAGCCAGCCCCGTGGGGGGCTGTTGCCGAGTAACCCGCCGCCTTGGCGGTGGTCAGGTGGCTGACAAAGAAATCGGCCTCGTGGAGGTCTGTAAGAGTTGAGAGTAGAGTGTTGAATGTTGAGAGTATGCAACTCTCTCAACTCTAAACTTTCAACTCTGAACTTTAAAGTGCGACCTCCACGAGTTTCTCTTATCCCAAAGACAAACCGTCTCCACACAGAGGCATATTAAGCCTCTTTGAATGAACACAATGCAACTACTCCCTGATTTTTCAGCGGATACCAACAGTTCGATATAAAGAATATTTTTTCACAAGCCAAAGGATAAGATATAAGTATTTGCTTGACAGACAAAAGCCTCAAAGAGGCTTCGCACAGTTAACTGGTGGCTTCAGCCGTCGGAGTGGAGCGGTAGGCACACCAGCCTTATCAAGGCTGCGCACCGTGACGTTTGCGCTATATGCGAGGTTTATAAGACTGTATAATGATGCTTTGACAGAGCAAGCCTTTAAATTTCCTTATCGAACTGACGTTAAATTCCCCCTTACGGTTTCAGCACGACGGCCGTAAGGTTGCGGCCTGAAGCCGTGCCAAGCACACGCGCCGAGAAAAACCGCGAGGGATTGCACCGTGTACACAAGCCTGAACGCACCATATCCCCTTCCATCACTCCGCACTCACGCAGCCAATATACGTTGGCAGCCACAAGGTCGATGTGCGCCTTGCCCGTGGCTTTATTCCTGACAACAATATCGCTAAGCGGCAATCCCCGCTCGCCGAACTGCTCCACCACCTCGTCGCCCACCTCGAAGCATCCTTGGCATATCGAGGGCCCGAAAACCACCTGAATCCCGCCGGCCGAAGCGCCAAGCCCCGACATCGCCGCCACCACATTCTTGGCTATGCCGTTCATCGTCCCCTTCCAGCCGGCATGGGCAGCGCCGACAACGCCAGCCTTCTTGTCGTAGAAAAGCATCGGGACACAGTCGGCCGTAAAAACGCCGACAGCGACATCCTCCAACCTCGTCACCAAAGCATCCGCCTCGCCGGGCACACAATCCGGAGAACCGACAACAACCACATCCGTGCCATGCACCTGCCGCGCGGTAATCAGCCGCCCCGCCGGCAGCCCTATCCCGCGGCACAATTCCTCCCGGCAAGAGGCTACATGCCGGGGACTGTCGCCTACATAGCCGCAACAGTTGAAACCGGAGTAAGGGTCATTGGCATCAACGCCGCCGCGCCCCGCGGTAAAAGCGAAAGCGGAGCCGTTGTCACGGAAAGACAGCCGCTCAATCTTCATCCTTGAAATCGTCAGCCCAATATTCCTCAGGCCATTCCACATCCCACGCTTCCTCCTCATCGCCGGATTCCTGCTCTATCACAAAAGCATCCTCCTCGTCGACACGGTGGTTCACGTCAAGATCGCGGTGGGTGATACGCGCCGGGATGCGGTTGTCCTCGTCGTTGATTGTCCGCCACAACACGTCTTTCAGCTCCGTAAGCCCCATGCCCGTCACAGAAGATATGAAAACCGTCTCCACACCGTCGGGCAACTCGCTGTGGCGCATCTCGTCGATAAGCTCGTCGTCGAGCATGTCGCATTTGGTAATGGCCAGCACGCGCCCCTTGTTCACAAGGTCGGGGTTGAAACGCTCCAGCTCGCCGAGCAATATCGAATATTCCCGGCGGATGTCGCCCGCGTCGGCAGGAATCATGAACAGAAGCACCGCGTTGCGCTCTATATGCCGCAGGAAACGCAACCCGAGCCCCTTGCCCTCGCTCGCCCCCTCGATGATGCCGGGAATGTCGGCCATCACAAACGAGCGGTCGCCGCGGTAGCTCACGATGCCGAGATTCGGTTCGAGCGTAGTGAAAGGATAATCGGCAATCTTAGGCTTCGCCGCCGAAATCGACGACAGCAGAGTCGACTTCCCGGCGTTCGGGAATCCCACAAGACCCACATCGGCAAGCAGCTTCAGCTCAAGCACCACCGACTTCTCTATCGCCGGCTCGCCGGGCTGCGCATAGCGCGGCGTACGGTTCGTGGGCGACTTGAAGTTCCAGTTGCCCAACCCGCCGCGGCCGCCGCGCAGGAGCTTCACCTCCTGCCCGTCGTCGGTCACCTCGCAAAGGAATTTTCCGGAATCGGCATCATAGACAGCCGTGCCGCACGGCACCTCAATCACCCTGTCCTCGCCGTCCTTGCCCGAACTGCGACCTTCCGACCCGGCCTGACCGTCGCCGGCAAACACATGCCGCTGGTACTTCAGATGGAGAAGCGTCCACAGGTTACGGTTGCCGCGCAGGATGATATGCCCTCCCCGTCCGCCGTTACCTCCGTCGGGACCGCCTTTCGGCACGTACTTTGCACGGTGGAAATGGCACGAGCCCGCGCCACCTTTGCCTGAACGGCAAAAAATCTTCACATAATCGATGAAATTGGAATTAGCCATTGAAACAGGTTAATGGGGGTTAAAAGGTTAAAGGTTATGGGTAAAAAGGGATTTGTACCTCCGCCGAGAATCGAACTCGGATCTAAAGTTTAGGAAACTTCCATTCTATCCGTTGAACTACAGAGGCCTGTTTTCAGGGGGCAAAGTTAGCTCATTTCGGGCTAATAGCCAAACCTCACAAGATTTTTAGCAAAAATTTCCCGAAAAACTTGCACGGAAAAAACTTTCGGCGTACCTTTGCAAACGCAAAAGCCAATTACGTGGACGCTAATGCCCAGATGGCGGAATTGGTAGACGCGCTGGTCTCAAACACCAGTGGAGTAAAATCCATCCCGGTTCGATCCCGGGTCTGGGTACACAAAACGGCTGATAACTCAATGAGTATCAGCCGTTTCTATTTTACCGCCACACGAATTTATTTTCAATTCATTAAATATTTCCGCTGCCCCGAATTGAATACCATAAAAATTGACAGGAAATTGCCCTCGCACGTTTAAATACAGCAAAATGACTTACTTTTTTATTATCGACACCATTCTATGTAAAATTCCGAATATATTTTTTACAAATCATTGTCATTGCAAATTTTTACATTATAAACAAAAAAACAAATTCCAAGAAGGGCAAGTATTTACATTCAAATGCAACTATGTTCAGAATTAATTGTTAACTTTGCGGCTATAAGCATATTGATTTTAAATATCTATGGGCAAAGTCTTGGAATTCATTCAACAACATAGTGCTGGCAAATATTTTTGTTATGGTTCTAAAAAAGTTTCGTTGGACGACAATATAAACGATGTATTGTCGTTTGACGACAAACTAGTATCAGAGGCCAAGAAAAGTGTATTTGCTGAGACAGATTCGACACGTGTACATACAGTCACAATCAACCCAGTCCTCATAAAAGGGAGCATCCCTATATTCCGATTCTTTTTAGACGGTTCTCGTAGAACATATAAAGTTGATGATATTGCCATTGGCAAAAAAATATTTCCGATAGTAGCAGGTCAAATTGTTGTAGGATGTTGCGAACGCAAAAATAGGGAAGCATTCAAGCCTTATCTGTTGCATCATCGCATAGTACTATCAATGCCAACCGATTTTGACATTGATGATGAAAACAGCAATAACAATTTTTGCAAGTTGTATTGCGAAAACGTAAACGCTCATTTGTCCTCATTCCCTTTTCTTGCAGGGCATAATATAAAACTACATGATTTGTTCTTATATGAAACAGATGGCTTCACAGAAGAATTGGGCAAAAACAAATATCTTAGTAGGGCTATTGCGAAAATACAAAATGAGATGACTGATGAAGAGCAAATTATAGTAAACGAACTTTGTGAAAAAAATCTTTTAGATGATGAGAACTTTTTGCTTAAAGATGGGTCTATTGAATATAATCCAAGATTCTCTAATATAGATATGAGTAAATGGAATCTATTACGTTCAAATTATAAATATGTTGTAGGAGTTTCAAAATCATTTGACCCGGAATTGATCCCAGACTTTGAAGGGCATAAGCTCTCGAAAACAATTGCAGGGCTAAAGCCTTTTCAACGAACAAAAGTTTACCGCTATGAATCACAACATTCTGGAGGATCTTTCGCTGTTTGGTACTTACGTTTACGTAATAGCGAATTTAGAGAAACTAATTTTTCAGATATTGTAAAATGCGAAATGGTTCTTAATAATGAAAGTGACCAAATTCGAACAAGTTTGGTTGATTTAATAAGCGCAAATATAATAAGAGAAGCATATCCTGTATGTTTCGGTAATGATTCACGATGGGCAAATCACCTTTATCCTGTGTATCTTACTGAGACTTTTTGTAAATCCCATTATGCAAATAACGAAATAATCTATAAACTCTTTTAATATGAGCACAAAAATAATCGGGAAGGTATCAGCTACCGAGAAATGCCCTTCCACAATAGATGATTTCTATTTTTGGACCGATAAGAAAGAAATACTTAGTCCATTTGATATCGTAAAAGTAGAACACGAACAAGGTTCGATAACATACGGAGTTGTCGAAGAAATTAATCATGTTACAGACGCTCCAAGTCATTTTACAAGTTATATTTCCAGTGATTTTGGGAATATCGAAACTGATCCTATTGGAAATATGATGCGCCTTGGAATGAACTATGTCAAAGCACGTGTTGTTTGCAATACAGGAAATATTTATACTCCTGTATTAGACAGTAGACGTGTATCTCTTTGCGATGAAAATGATATAAAAAGAGCTTTAGGATTGAGCGATGATGAAGTAAAAAATCCTTTAGTTTGCGGTTATCTTCAAATGTATAAAGGAGAGGCTGCCATAAAAGTCAAAGTCGTACTTAATTCACATTTTCTTATCGGCCCTGATGGAGCACATATTAATGTATCCGGCATTTCTGGACTTGCAGCAAAAACATCTTATTCAATGTTCCTACTTAAAGCTATTCAAGAAAAGTTTAGAACAGAAAAAGGTGAAACAGCGGCATTTGTTTTTTTCAATGTGAAAGGTCGTGACCTTATGGCAATAGATGAACCGAATAAAGAACTACCACAAGCTGATATAGATATTTATCACGACACTTTACAATTATCAGCACGTCCATTTGACAATGTAACATATTATTATCCTTATGGAAAGGATAAAATGGTAGAAAATGTGCAGTCTTACGCACAACCCGCTGATATCCGTTCTCAAATAGATGCAGGAAAGGCCTTTATCTACAAATTTACGTTTGAAAAATGTCAAGACAAGTTAGATCTATTGCTTGCAAATGAAGATGATTCTACAGGAACTCTCGAAAGTTGCGTTAATTTTATTATAAATCAAGAGGGAAGCTTTAAGGGGGTTGAGAAGTGGTCAACATTTAATGAAAAACTCTCTGAATATACTCAAACTGCGTCAACTATTGGAACAAAGAAGACTGATAAAGGAGAAATCCTCGTAACCAGTTGGAGAAAATTCAAACGTTGTATAAGCAAAGCTATTCAAAACGATGTCTTTGGCAAAAGCATTGTAGACGGAGAAGTTGACCTCACAGAAGAAATATCAAATAATCTTCGAGATGGAAGAGTAATGGTTATAGACATTGCACGTTTAGACGAGAACACACAAAGTTTTGTATTTGGTAGTGTTGCAAGAGCTATTTATGACTTAAAGCTTGGCGCAGACCGAACAGACATTCCCGACAAAGTTATTCTTTTTGTTGATGAACTTAATAAGTACGCATCAAATGACGTGCCCAAAAATTCTCCAATTTTACGCCAATTACTTGATATTGCAGAAAGGGGTCGCTCTTTAGGCATCATATTGTTTTCTGTCGAACAATTTAGAAGTGCAATTCATGACCGAGTTAAAGGAAATTGTGCAACCCAAGCTTATGGACGCACCAATGCTATAGAAGTATCAAAGCCGGATTATCGGTATATTCCAAAAGTGTATCAAAATATGATGACTCGATTAACTCCCGGAGAATATATAATTTCGAATCCAGCATTACGCTCGTTGGTAAACATCAAATTTCCTAGAAACGCTTATAAACAATTCCCTAATGGATAATTTGACGACCTCATATCAGCCTATAATTGGTAAAAATCTCATTGAAATACTTATGTTTTCAATGTATTCTGACTCCCTTATCATTTTTAGAGAGTATGTTCAAAATGCTTTTGACTCGATTGTCGAGGCAAAAAGACAAGGCATTTTGTCTAACATAAAAGAGGGACAAGTTTCAATAACGATAGACCCTACTTCCCGCAAAATTCGCATTCTTGATAATGGCGTTGGAATTAGCGTTTCTCAGGCAAAACCAATTCTTTTGAATATTGCAGATTCTCATAAAGACGGAATCGGTTTGGCCGGTCAATATGGTATTGGTCGTTTGGTTGGAGCAAAATATTGCAAACGCCTTATATTCAAGACAAGTGCAAAAGGGGAAAACAGATATACTGAAATCATTTTTGATAATGATTTGGCACATAAAATCATATCGAACAAAGAAGACAAAAGTACAGCAACCCAAGTTATTAATAGAATCTCATCTGTTGTAGTTGGAGATGAAGCCTACGATAAACATTACTTTGAGGTCAGAATGGAAGAGGTTTCAGAACACCATAGAAATCTTCTAAATATAAACAAAGTGTCTGAATATCTTAAAGAAGTGGCACCTATTGACTATACGCTAGAGTTCAAAAATATGCTCTACAATCAATGTATACCCATTCAATATAAATATCTTAACGAAGACTTAGACCATATCCGCTTAACTGTTAATGATGAGATTGATATAAGGAAACGATATGGCTTAACGATTGAAGGTACTGGTGATGCGATTTCATCTCTTCAATTTTTCAAATTCGAAGATGGCGAATTCGGTCTATTGGGTTGGGGCTGGTATGCGATAACTCCTTTTACAAAAGCCATTCCATCTTCAGATGTCAATAAAGGCATCCGATTAAGGAAAAGGAACATTCAGGTTGGTTCAAAAGATTTACTTAATCAATACTTTAAAGAAGCAAGAGGTAATAATTATTTTTATGGTGAGATACATGCGGTACACCCCAACCTGAGACCCAATAGTTCTCGTGATGGTCTAACACATACACCAGAAGCTATTAAATTATATGGATATATCAAAGAATACTTTTCAGCTTTGCAAAAGCTCTATCATTTAGCAAACGATGCAAAAAATATATCTAGAGATATTCATTTAACAGGAAACTCCACTCCACAATCAGATAAAGATAAAGAAGAAATTCACAAAAAGATTTCGACTGCAGTAGGACATTTTGATAAAATAAAGACAAAGTATAAAAATGATAGCACTATAGGAGATGCATCTAATAAAATTTTAACTATTTATGGTGAAAATATAAAGAAAACTCTTGAAAATCTACCTAATGATATTTTGCCATCCAATGTTAAGGCATCAACCAAGATTAACGACAAGAATAGCAACGGAGAGATAATGCCTATAATTGCGCAAGTCTCAAATCCGATAATAGAGAATTCTACTCCTTCTGTTATTACGGATATATTTGCATCTTTAAATAAAAAATATTCTCCTGAAGAAATAAAACTTATTAGAAAAGTTTTTGCAATTCTTTCTCAAAATTGTCCTGCTAGTCTACGTACAATGTTTGAAACAATGAAAGGAAAAGCAATTAAACAGCTCTGTAGATAATGACACGTCCAAAACAAAGAAGAAAAGTATTATTATTAGAGCCCAATTACGCAAACAAGTTTCCCCCTATTGGACTTATGAAAATAGCAACATATTATCGCAATTTAGGGAATTGGGATATCGTCTTTTATAAGGGGGATCTCAAAAGATTTATAATTGAGCAAATTAGTAATCACTGCATCGAAGATTTAAACAAATTTATAGTTGGCATAGACTGGCATATCAAAAAAGATCTTATTGTTGAATACATTCGAACGCGAAAAAGAGAATATCTTGATGAATTAGCTAACGATAATATTGAATTAAGAGAAACCATTTTTCCTATATTATCCTTTTATAAAGATTACTATTGGAAGAATATCTGGAAAGACAATCCAGAATGGGATAGGGTCTATGTAACAACTCTATTTACCTTTTATTGGGATATTACAATTGAAACTATTAATTTCGCGAAATTTCTTGTAAAGAAAAAAAACGATTTAATGGTCGGTGGCGTACTCGCATCCATTCAGCCCAATGAGATATACCGAGCCACGAGTATCAAGCCATATGTAGGGACTCTTCAAACACCCGGGCAACTTGACAAAGGTGATACCCAAATCATAGACCAACTGCCTCTTGACTATTCCATTCTTGACGAGATTGATTATAAATACACAATGTCAAACGCTTTTTATAGCTACACTACTCGTGGCTGTATTAGACAGTGTCCTTTTTGCGCAGTTCCGATTTTAGAGCCTAATTACCAATCTTATATCCCACTAAGAGAAAGGGTAAATCTTATCCGAGAGCGTTTTGGAGATCAAAAAGATCTTTTGCTTATGGATAACAATGTATTGGCCTCTAAAGAATTTCCACAAATTATTCAAGATATAATAGATTGTGGTTTTGGCAAAGGGGCGACATTCTCTCAACCAAACCACCTTGATATTGCAATTAGAAATCTTGAAGCAGGTATAAACGACCATGCATATATACGTAAAAGTCAATCTCTGATAATGGAGTTTTATAACACTCTTAAAGGTGAAGAGTCATTTGAAGTCTATAAAATTATTTCACAACATCATATCGGAAAGCTTTTAACATCTAAAAAAGAGAACATTTTATCGGCGTATAAACAAATTAAGCCATATCATGATAAACATTTCAAATCGAGTTCGCGGCTAAGATTTGTAGACTTCAATCAAGGATTAGATGCCCGCCTATTCAATGAAGATAATGTTAAGTTATTATCCAAAATAGCCATACGCCCTTTGCGCATAGCTTTTGACAATATCAAAATTTTGCCATTTTACGAAAAGGCCATAAGACTATGTGCAAAGGCTGGGCTAAAAGATTTCTCCAACTATTTACTTTACAACTTTGATGATAAACCAGTGGATTTGTACCGTCGCTTAAAAATTAATGTGGAATTGTGTGAAGAATTGAATGTTAGTATCTATTCTTTTCCAATGAAATACCATCCCATTAGACATGACACAAATGGAAATATTGATTATTCCCATAACCGAGATTTTATAGGGAAGTTTTGGAATCGAAAATACATCCGGGCAGTTCAAGCAATTTTAAACAGCACAAAAGGCAAGATTGGCAAAGGCAAATCTTTCTTTTATAAAGCTTTTGGCAACAATGAAGATTGTTTTTTAGAGCTTTTAGAGATGCCAGAAACATTTATATTGTATCGGTTCTTCTTTGAATGGTTAGATAACAAATCAGGCAAATTTGGAACCGCCCATTGGCGAAAATGTTGGAAAAAATGTATGTCAGAATTATCTGATGAAGAAAAGATAAAATTATTAGACCTAATTCATCATAATAATTTTGGTTCTGCTTCAGGACTAAATGGGCTATCGCAGCAAGCTAAAGAATTATTGTCATATTATACCAATTTCCGCAAGGATATTATCACACCTGGCACTGAATTATACCGTCTAAAGAAAGAGTATGATAGCAACCCAACAATTAGACCAAAACGTAAGTCGTAAACATGTGTACAACAAAATCATATCAAAAATTCTTAGACCCTATTAAAGATAGGTTATTATCCGCACGAGCACTTAATTGTTGCAAGAATATTAGAATTGAAAATCTATTACAATTGATAGAGTATGCTAAGTCAAATGACTTGCATAATATCCGTAATTGTGGACCTAAAACAATTTTAGAACTTCAAGACGCTATTAACAGATATGGTCCTAATATTATAAAAGATTCGTATACCAAAGAAAAAACAATACCCAGCCTTTTATCACCATATGTTGAAAACATATTTGACAAGATGGTATTAAGTTGTACAGAGGAAATTCAAGACCTTTTTCTTACTGCATTTCCAAATGCAGAAACTTTATATTCCCAATGCTTTTTAAACTTTTCATCTGTTTTTATAACTTTACCTAATACAGAATCCATAGAAACAGTTTTCAAATGTTGGCAATTGGGTTATGATATTATTAACAATACATCACAATCAATCTCACAAAATCGTATTTACAAAGCGAACTCATTTGAAAGCAACTTGGTTAAATGCCTTAATTCTATAAAAGACCATATTAATAATGCAAAAACGGAATTACTTTTATCTCGCTTGACATCACCGCTTACTGAAGCCCTATCATATGAGTTTAAGCGTATAAAAACACGACTTTCAACAAGAGCGCAAAATATATTAGAAAAGGAACAAATAACAGATCAAACGATAATCCAGTTTTGCAATAAGCTTGAGAATTATCAGAACATTCGTTTTTGTGGTAAAAAAACTGCATCTGATATCATCATTGCATACAATTCATTCTACAAATTCCTTTTTCAATTAGTCAGTTCTTCACCCAAAAGAAGCAATGAATTAATTATACGAACTAAATACCCATTTCTTGAAGACAAAGATACTATAGATATAATCCATTTTTATGAGGAATGTGGTCACTTGCCGTTTTTTAAATTAATCTATTTATATTTTCTTAGATCGAAAAACAGACAAGACGTTATTTATAATAAAGCAAATGGCATAACTACCCCTCAACAGACATTGACAGAGATCGCAAGTGAGTTTGGTTTGTCTAGAGAAAGAATTCGCCAAATTAATTCCGATTATTTGCCGTCACCTAAATTATATGCAATTAAGATCTTACTAGACAATCAGTTTTATCCATTTTTAAATATGGATTTTTTTGATTCATCAAAGATATTTCCTACCATTTTAAATATGGAATTTGCAAACTCTAATGAATTTACAGAAGAGGCCTTTATTAAAATATTGTCACTTTACAAAGGATTTAAGCCTATCATATGTGGAGATAAAACGATTATGATAAATCCATCGATATTAGACACGTTTGATTTTGAATCATCTATTAAAGACATATATAACACGATCACGTCAAAAAAAACAAAAGATGTAATATTACCAATGAGTACTTTTATCAACAATTACATCCTTTGTAACACCTTTGATTATCAAAAGATTGAGAGCATTATAGATTACATAATACGATGTATATTTAGAACTGAAATTGATCAAAATAAAACCATTCATTTGAAACAAAATGCTATTGATGTTGAAGATGAATTTTATAAAATTTTGGACTCTACAGGAACGCCATTATCTTTTGATGAATTATGCACAAAATTGATAGACTTACATCCTACAATATCTTATGCATCTGGCACATTAAGAAGTTTCCTTTTTAATTCAAATAGGATTTCTGCCATTGGCAAAACCTCTACATACACACTTACGAAATGGAATATTAGCAACTTAACTATTCGAGGTCTAATTCATCAAATTCTTGAAGAATGCAACACACCCCTTTCACTTGACGACATCGTTGAGTTTTTAGCAATTAAAGGGCGTAAGACAAATAAGAATAGCGTTAATAGTAATATTTTGATTGATAACAAATATGATTTTGTAAAGTTTGAAGGAGGATTGATAGGACTTAGAACTAAAAATTATGGTACATCCTATTCTCCGATAGACCGTTCATTTGTATTACATAAATCTTTTGATGAAAGAATTAACGACTTTCTTGATTATATAGATACAAATCACCATATACCTTTTGCTTCTTCTGATAATGTAGAAGCATCACTAAATCGATGGTATAGAAATGTCATCAAGGGCGTTCTTGATGTTACTGAAAAGCAAAAGGAACTACTAAACATGGAATTATCTAAACGAAAAGAGTTTATAATGACTTCAAGTGAGTTTGCTTTTATTGAGAACTGTAAGGATCTGAAATATTTTGTTAGTTCCAATTTGGAGCTACCAACCATTAAAACGGATGCTAAACTTTACAATTGGTTTTCAAAAGCTAGGCAAAAGTTATTTAAGCTTACTCCTCTAAAAGAGAAAGCTTATAAAGATTTAATCCAGTTTCTTTCAGAATATGGGTTTTATATAGAAGACTGATACCTTCTTGCTACAAACGTATATATCTAAACCATTGCTTTCCAAAATATGAGCATCCAGTTTAAGGGGTGTAATGTGACATTATTTGCCAACAATGCCAGCCCTTCTTTCCCTGAAACAAAATCAAACACTTATGTATAAATGCAGTACAATTAGGTTCTGCTTTTTCACTATACACCACCCCAAAGGTTATAGGGCCAAGAGGACAACCTCCCCCGCCCTATAACCTTGCGGCGCAAGCCGCCACTCAATGATGCAGCGAATCGTAGATGACGCTGAATATCTTGAAGCGTGCGCCGACCTCGCCGAATGCCCGGTTGTTGCGCGTCGGGCAAACACGGTTGCAAAGGAATATGTAAATCAAATCGTTCTTCGGGTCGACCCAGAAACTCGTGCCGGTGAAACCCGTATGGCCGTAAACCGACGGGTCGGCCTCCTCGCAAACCGACGAATATTCGGGATTTTCCGTGTTCGGCTTGTCGAATCCCAAACCGCGGAACGAGTTCGGGCTCTTCGACTCCGTGAACAGCTTCACCGTCTTCTCCGACAAAATCTGCTCGCCGCCGTACATGCCGCCGTTCAGCCACATGCCGCACAGCTTCGCCAAATCGTTGGCGTTCGAGAAAAATCCGGCGTTGCCCTGTATGCCGCCCGAGAAAGCCGCCGTCTCGTCGTGGACGCTGCCTTTCACCGTGCATTCGCGCAGATAGCCGTCATATTCCGTAGCCGCTATCTCCGATGCCGGGTAATAGTCGAGAGGACGGTAAACCGAACGGTACGCGCCCAAGCGGTGGAAAATCTTGTCATAAACCCACCGGTCGTGCCTCATCCCCGTGACGTTCTGTTCCGCCTCCGCAAGCATGCAGAAATTCAGGCAGCTATACAGGTAATCCCTGTCGGCGCGCAACGGCTGGTTATGGATGATGTTCATTATCGTGTCGTATGTGATTTTCCCCACATACAGGTGCTTCCCTATCTGGTAGTCGAAATCCTTCGTCTTCTTTGCCGAAGTGATGTCGCGGCGTATCTTGGCCGAGTCGTTGATATATCCGCCTCCGGCATAGCGGCTGTAGCCCGGTTGCTTCTTGCCTACGACAAGAGCGCCGTCATAGCTTGTCGAGTCGGTCATTATCTGGTACACGTTCAACGCCGCCGGCATGCCAGTCTCGTGGTAAAGCAGGTCGCGTATCAGCAAATCGCCCTTCGGTGTCCCGGCAAGAACCTTCGTATATGTGCCGAGCTTCGCGTCCACCGACATCAGGCCTTCGTCCACGGCCTTCATTATCCCGGAAAGCGTTCCAGTGGCCTTCGACACAGAGGCAAGGTCGTATATCGTGTTGCCGTCCACTTTATAGTCTTTTGTCAAATCCGTAAAACCGTAATTCTTGTTCACCACGATTTTTCCGTTATGCGCCACAAGCACCTGGCAGCCCGGAAACGCCCCTTTCTCCACTCCCAGATTGGCGAGCGAGTCGATGCCGGCCATAAGCCGTCCGTCGAACCCAACTTCCTCCGGGATGCCGTACCCGAGACGCGAAGCGTGTATCGTCACGCCGTCGCCGCACTTGGCAACGCCTTCAACCGTAACCGGGATACGCCCCGAAACCGTTATGCCGCCGAAAACAGCCTGTGCAGCATATTCCTGGGCCAACGGCTCTTTCTCATAGGCAAGCACCGCCGTGTTGCAAAGCGAAATCGAGCCGCTGTACTTCGTCAAGGCGTATGGTGTCACGAAGAACACCGGGACCACCTTCTCCGCTCCGCAGTCGAGGATTATGCGGTCGAGGTTCATCGCCGTGGTCAAATCGTTCTTGAAAACGGCCACTATCACTTTCGACGACCCCTTCACCGCTTCCGTCACCTCCGACGAATTGTCGGTGTTCATCGCGTAACGCTTCACGTCGGTATACAGGCGGCAAGTCTCCGAAAAGCGGTTGCCGGCAGGCGCGCCGAGGCTCACTACGCTCACCTCCTTGTCCAGCCCCTTCAAAGGCAGTATGTCGGCATCGTTTTTAAGCACCGTGATGGCGGCGGCAAACAACCTGCGGTTCACCACCTCGGCCGCAGCGGAGTTGATTCTTCCGCCAAGCCCTTCTATATTCACAGGCTCATACGCGTCAAGCCCAGCCGCATATTTATAACGCAATATCTTCTTGCACGACTCGTCAATTCTTTCCTTCACCTTGCCGCCTTTCTTGTATGCGGCAACCATGGCTTCGTAGCTCTCGCCTACCTTGTACGGCTCAAGAAGCACGTCGGCACCGGCCATCATCGCCGGCATTCCGTTAGTCTTGCCGTCCATGTGCGCCCCGCGCATCTGCAATGCGTCAGTGAAAACCAGCCCCTTGAATCCCATATCGTCCTTAAGCAGCTTGGTAGCCACCTGCTCGCAAAGCGAGGTGGGACGGTCGCCGGTCTTCAGCGCGGGCACGTTGAGGTGGCCAACCATCACTCCCGACAGCCCGGCGCGTATATAGCTCCTGAAAGGGACAAGCTCGGTCGATTGCAGCTCGATGAGCGAACGGTTCACCACCGGCAGCGTCTTGTGCGAGTCCTTGTCGGTGTCGCCATGCCCCGGGAAATGCTTTGCCGACGAAAGCACGCCGTTGTCCTCCAAGCCTTTGGCGTATGCCACGGCCTTCCGGGCCACATTGTGCGGGTCTTCGCCGAACGAGCGCGTCCCGATTACCGGGTTCGACGGATTGCTGTTCACGTCCACCGCCGGCGCGAAATTCAGGTTCACCCCGGCCATCCGGCATTCCGCCGCCATCTCCTTGCCGTAGTCGTACAGCAGACGGTCGTCCTGTATCGCTCCGAGAGTCATGTTTTTCGGGAAACGCGGGGTGTCGTCCATACGCATCGACAGTCCCCACTCGCCGTCAAGCCCTACCATTACCGGCAGTTGCGAGACCGCATTGGCGTAATTGGCCAGTTCCGCGTGGTTTTCCAGCGTCCCTTCCGAAAAATATATGAAACCTATATTGTAGTTTTCGACCAATCTCTTCACCGTTGATTTCGCGGCGTTCAGGTTCCGTGGGTCGACCACTTGGGCTATCAGTTGCCCTACACGCCGCTCCGCGTCCATGCTGTTGAACACGCTGTCGGCCCATTGCGAAGCCGCCGGATCGTTATATCCGGCCGAAACCGCGCGCTGCGGCATTACCGCCTGCGCCGCGGCCAATAAAAGTAACGAGGCTGTTAATACACGTTTCTTCATGCCTAATCGATTTTTTTCATCCTGACCGTCGTGTCAGGCTCTATCGCCTTGCCCGAAGCGGTCAATTGTTTGATATGGTTAATTATGTCAGTTTTCAATTGCTCCTCACTGCGGGCCACCACCTTTCCGCCCGTGGCGAACGATGCCATATTGTCGCCTCCGTTGGCAAGATAGTCGATTGTGGCCACCAGATATTTCCTGTCAGGCTCCAACGGCTTGCCGCCAATCCTCACGTCCACCGCCCGGCCGCCTTTCATCCCGGCCGACACATGGCGGCTGACAGCGTCGCCTCCGCGGCCGGCCATCACGTCCAGACCCTCCTGAAGCGACCGGCCGTCTATCTCCATCACCACCACGCTGTTGGTAAACGGAAGCATCGTCAGCACAAGCCCCATCGAAACGTCGCCCTCAGGCAACGGCTGGCGTATGCCGCCCTTGTTGATTATCGCCAAATCTATTTTCCTTTCAGTCAGACCGGCGGCTATGTCATACACCGCATCCGCCACCCAGTTCGACAGCGGGTTCATCTCCCCTGCCCCGTATGCAGCCGCAGAGCGGCCTATCACCTCGCGCTTCAGCTGCTCCACGCCGTCGGTATACCCCCGGAGCCACTCCGAGAAACCCGCGTCATAGCGGCCGTCATAGCGGCTGTCGACAGGCAGAAGCTCATACTCCGGCAAAGCCTGAAGATTATCCAAGTCCAACGTTATCTTTCCAAGGTACTCGCCCCACTTCCCTGTCTGGGCTATCATCACGTCCCGGCCGTCCCTGTTCTTGAAAACATACTTCGGGCAATCGGCCGCCGACGGGTCAATCACCGTATGCGTATGCCCGCCGATTATCAAATCCACGTTACGGCTCGTCACAGCGAGTATGCTGTCCGACGGCAATTCCGGACGGTCGACCTCATAGCCAAGATGCGACACCACAATAGCATAATCCGCCATTCCCCGGTCCTTCAGCATCCCGGCGATGCTGTCGGCCACGCTCACAGCGTCGCTATACGCCATCCCTTCATAGCACTCCGGGGCAATCATCCCCTTCGGCTGGCAGCCCACGCCTATCAGCGCGATGCGCTTGCCCTCATATTCCCTTATGGCATATTCCTGAGTCAGGCCGGCCACGGGAGTAGCCGAGAAATCATAATTGGCACACAATTTCACGGCATCCAGACGGCGGTAATTGTCCGCAAGAGCCTGCAGGCCGTTGTCGAACTCGTGGTTGCCCGGCACAGTGAAATCATATCCCATGCGGTTCATCGCCCCGTACTCCACCTCGCCCTTATACAGCGTGAAATACAGGAATCCCTGCACATCGTCGCCCGCGTCGACCAGCAAAGTGTTGCGTTCCGCCCCGCGTATGCTGTCAATCAGCACCTTACGCCGCTCCACGCCGCCACGGTCCTTCCGCCTCTCCGGCACGATGTTGCCATGGGTGTCGTTAGTGTGCATAATCACTAAATTGCCGCCAAACGCCGGTTGGAAAGCCGCCGCCACGAAAGCGCACAATAATATTATGGTACTTATCCTCATATCAGGTTCGTAAAGTCGTACGAATTTACTACATTTCCGCCATCCCCCCTAACCCCATAACAAACATTTGCAATCAGCAACACATTTTCACCCCCATCCCTAACCGCACGTCACCGCCATCCCCCCTAACCCACAACCCGCCGCGACAGCGGCAACAACCCTGCGGCAAAGCCGCAAAAAGAAAAAACAGCTAAGCGTGCGACTTAGCTGCTTTTCTTCAAAGTGGTACCACCATGAATCGTAATCTAACGATAAGTGGCTGAATATCTTTGATGTAACTTTTAGCTAAAGAAGTAATCTCCCGCTATTGCTCCACCGGAGGCTTGCAATATTTTGCACAAGGTTACTTGGAGGTTTCCAACGACAAAGATAGATTTTAATTTTGATAAGTCTACATTTTTTTGTTATATTTCTGTTGTTTGTCTATTGTCTGCATTTTATATACTCAAAATAAATTAAGCTCTTATCATTTTATCTGCCATTTTTCTTCCTTAAAATAAAATTTGATTTTAATTCAATCGTTCTTTGCCAAGAAAAAACTACCTTTGTATTTGATTAGGTGTATATTACCATTTAAAATGCTTTAGGTCCAGTAAGATATGAATAATAATAGAAATTGCTTAGTTTTGACTCAATATCGTCAAGGAGACTTATACAATGATTTTATTGGAAAGTTTTATCATTTTCCCAATAATCCATCTAAAAACTATGAGTCTATGTTTGAAGAACTTCCTGTTGAATTTATTTATTATGAGCCTATAAAAAATGGAGAAGGTGGATTTTATGGATATGGTATTATTGACACCCCTCCTTTTAAAGATAAGCAGGATGATAGATATTCTTTTATTTCAATAAAAGAATATAAGCCTTTTTCTAAATTTGTATCTTATAAAAATGAGAAAGGTGAAATAATTGAACAGAAATATAATCCCAATAGTTATAACTATAACAACGCTGTACGGCGTATTAATAAAGAGTTCTTAGATGCAGTATGTTTAGATGGGCATATTCTTTTAAATTTTGAGTCAGATGCCCATCTTGTAAATATACTGGGAGAGCAGCTTATTGGTTCTGAAAAAGTAGGAATTCTTGAACTAATCAAAAATTCAATAGATGCTTCTGCTTCTTATTGTAAGGTTAGATTTGAAAAAATACCGCAATTGCCAACTGTTGATCATTCACTTTATGAATTTGATGAATTAGAGGGACCTGTTATTGTCATTGAAGATGATGGTAAAGGAATGGATCGCGAAACCATAGAGAATGGGTGGCTACGACCAGCCTCTACTTTAAAAACAAATGTTAAGAAAAAATTGAGAGAAGAACGATATAATGCAGAAAGGACAGGAAATATAGGTGCTTATGAAGCTATTGTTAAACAATTAAAAAGTGAACATGGTGGAAGAATTCCATTAGGAGAAAAAGGTGTTGGTCGCTTTGCGACTAATAGATTAGGGCGAAAACTGATTATAAGAACAAAAACAGTAGAAGTTGCGGAAGAACTTGTATTAAAGTTAAATTGGGATGACTTTGAATCTAGGAATGGTGAAAAGAAAGATTTAAATTCAGTTGGGGTAATTTTAACAAGAGAACCATTAAGTCGAGATTATGGAAATAGAAATTCTGGTACTCAAATTATAATTTATGGAGGAAGAAACAATTTTGAATTTGATGAAGATAAGATTCGAGACATACATAAATCTATTTTGAGATTAAATTCGCCTCAGCCTAATCCGAATATCTCAAATCCTTCTTTCCATGCGTATATAGAATGTCCTCAATTAGGAGAATTAAATTCGAATGAAATATATGTAGATTTTATACCAAATTTCACTTTAGATGCTTCTGTTGGTGAATCTGGAATAATTAATAGTTATACTTTAAAGTTTAACCCTCCAGCTTCAGTACCTATTCCTTCTGAAACTTGGGAAGAACATAATTATGATTTACGTACCTCATCATATGATTTTTGGAAAGAAGATAAGGGAGCTATATTAAGGAAACCTGCTTGTGGATCTTTTTATATTCATATTGATGCGTGGTATAGAACAAAACCATGGATTGATGGACTTAATCACAAAGAAATGTTGGATTATCTATCTGATTATGGTGGAATTTCAATATACCGTGATAATGTTATTATATTTCCTGCTGAATCTGGAACAAAAAATGATTGGTTGAATCTTTCCCAAAGAAATATTAAGCAAGGATTTAGAATTTCATACTATAATTTAATAGGAAATATAGAGTTAGAGCAATATGAAAATCTTGATTTGATTGACAAAACGAACAGGGAAGGGTTGATTGAGAATCAGGCATATAAGGATCTTGCAAAGCTAGTTGAAACTATTATACAGAATATATTAGAAGTAAAATATATCAGTAAGCGAGATGAATACACTAATCTAACAAAAGGAATAATCCGCGATCCCAAAAAGTTAAAAGATGTAACAAAGGCAAGCTCTAATATTATTGAGGGTATTTGTGAGAATTATGCCATAGAAGAGGATCCTTGGAAGATTCTTGAAAATCTTGGAAATTCAGTTCAAGAGCGTAGGGCAGGTCTTATTGATTTAACAAATTCTATACGTAACTTGAAGAAAAGTATTAATTTGATAGAAGGGGTTCAGGAACGCTTAACGGAACAAGCTGGCTTCGGCTTAGCTGCTGCCGTATCTATCCATGAGCTCAATAAGATTGCTTCAAATTTTTATATAGGTATTTCTGAACTAATAACTTCAGGAAATCCCAATGGTTTCCAATTAGAAGATTTACGTTCAACATCAGAATCGCTTAAGTCTGAATTAAAACGTTTAAGTCCATTGAGAACTATTAGAAACGAAAAGAAACGTGAGTTTTATGTTTCTCAAGCTCTTCATTATGCTTCAGAAATGTTCAAAAGTAAACTTGTAAGAAATGGAATAAAATTAGACGTTGAAATTGATAATGATCTTGCTATATATGCTAGATATTCTACATTATGTCAGATTTTCGTTAATCTTTTCGATAATAGTATATATTGGCTTTCTTTTATTCCTGAAGAGAAACGTATGATAACGATTCGGGTTATTAGTAAAGACCGATTAGTAATATTTGGTGATACAGGAAAAGGTGTGGATGCAGCAATAAGACCCTATTTATTTGAAGCAGGCTATAGTATGAAGATTCCTCCAAGTGGATTGGGCTTGTATATATGTAAAGCATACATGAACGCAATGAAGGGAACGATATACGAGACTCCTGTTAATAATCGTATAAGATTAATTGAAGGAGCACAATTTACAATTGATTTTAACTACGTACCAACTAGAAAGGAAGAAGATAAATGAAGCATACAGTTTGTTTTATAGACGATAAGATACCCGTATCTCAGTTTGATAAATATTTTAAAGATACGGATATAATTAACGAATCAGTATTAGCATTTTTGTTAAAAAACGAAACTACCAATTGGGAAGATGCTACGGTAAAAAAAATGTGCGAAAAGCTTTTAGACGAAGCTGATAAATGGTCTATTAGTGCTTTTACGTCTCCAAACTTTTATGACAACTACATTAAAGAAACTGTGTATGCACCAGAAATCATTATTTTCGATTGGGACTATAATGCAGTTCCTATAGCAGGCAATTCTGAAGAATGCTTACTGTCCATTCTACAAAGTTCCTATACAATGATTTTTATATTCTCAGCTCAAGACAATATTACAGAAATTAATGAAATTGTAAAAAAAGAAGAATTTCAAAAATTTGGAGATAGATTAAGTGTAATCAATAAAAATGAAAACGATAGTGTAAATACTGTTTTTACACAAATAAAACAGAAAGAAGAGAATAATTTTTCTTTTAGATACGGTTCTGAGATTATTTACAAATCAAATATAGCTATTAATAAAATATTGTCTGATATTTCACAATTATCAATTGAGGACTTTATTTCCTCAATTGAATCACAATTTGACGGAACTAAATATACATTTTGCAATGATGCATTTATTGATGCAATACTTCCACGTTATAAAAATATTTTAAGAAATTACACTCCTATTCAAGAGTTGTCGGTAAAAAAAACAAAAGAGCCAGAATTGTCTAGTATTAGGGATATTTGGTCGTATAGAATATATGATAGTACAAAAGATAAGACTGTTCAAATGGGGGATATAATTAAAAAAGTAGATGAAAATAAATACTATTTAGTTATTTCTTCAGACTGTCATATGAATGAATTTTGGAAAAAGAATTTTGGTCTTTTGTCTTTAATACCTTTACAAGAAATTGGTACAGAAGAAGCAAAAGAACGCTTAAAAAAATGCGGAAAGAAAGTCCAATTTAACATATCGTCAATATCAAGTAACAACCAATCATCAATGACAGTTTTACCTTGTGTCCCAATAAGCGATAAATTAAAAGATTTTTTAGTTATTCCTAAAAGTATAATTTCCATCGAAATAGAAAAACAAATGTCATCCAAGTTACTATATGAAGATTTAACAGGATTTGAGAAGATAGTGTCAGTTTCAGACCCTTTTAAATCTCCTTTAGTGCAATATGTCTTTGATAATATTTCTGGTTATGGATGTCCAGATTTTCATAAATTGTTGAAAGAGGAAATTTCACTTAACATAAATAGTATGCAATCATGAAATATATTTCAATAGATTTGTTTTCTGGTGCAGGAGGAATGTCAGAAGGACTTAAAATGGCTAAGTTCAAAACTAAATATGCTTTTGAAATAGATCCGATTGCATCTATGACATATAAATTAAATCATAGCAAAACAAAAATATATACCCAAGATATAAGAACTGTTGATACAGATATAATAAAAAAAAGTTTAAGAGGAAAGACTATACACTTATTAGCAGGGTGTCCACCATGTCAAGGATTTAGTTCTATACGTCGGTTAAATAGAGATAAGCCTGTTGATGATGAACGTAATTCCTTAATTAATGAATACGTTCGCTTTGTTAATGACCTGCGTCCATATACAATTATGCTTGAAAATGTACCTGGGCTAGCTATGTCTGATGATTTTCATAACGCTATCGATCTTTTACATAAAATGGGGTATTATATTGAATATAATATTTTAAATGTTAAAGATTATGGTGTCCCTCAAAGTCGAAAAAGATTAGTAATGGTTGGATCTAGGTTAGGATATATCCCAATCGCAAAACCTACACATGAAGTTTGTACAGTTCGAAGTTCAATAGCAAAATTACCATTACCAGAAGAAAGTGATGACGCTATACATAAAATATATCCTCATCATATTCCAAGAGTTCAGGCTTTAATAAAGGAAATTCCTCATGATGGAGGCAGTTTAAAGGATTTGGGAGAAGAATGGCAACTTGATTGTCATAAATCCCAAAATGTGGGTTTTAATGATGTATATGGACGTTTGCGCTGGGATTCTTATTCAACAACCATTACAGGTGGATGTTTAAATCCATCAAAAGGACGTTTTTTGCATCCGGAGCAAGATAGATGTATAACTGCGAGAGAGGCATCCATATTACAGACGTTTCCTATAGATTATAAATTCCCAACAAATGTCGCAAAAACAAAAATAGCTTTAATGATTGGAAATGCGTTACCACCAAAATTTTGTAAGGTACAAGCTGATAGTATTAGAGAACACCTATATAAATATCTTTAGGTGTAAAGATAAAAAATCTCACCCCCAAAAGATTGTAACCATTAAATATAAACAGGGCCGTATTAAGCATCGCTTTGAGTAATAATACAGCCCTGCTCTTTTTATTTTTTAGAAGGTGCCAAGTTTATAATTATAAGCATATCTTCATTGAATTTGAGTTTGGGGATAGTTTCATCTTAGAGAAAAAGAAAGGCTATGACTATTTTATCTGTTTCGTAAAACTAATAGAACATTATGTATATGTTCTTGATTCTTTTTATTGATTTTAAACAATTCATAAAGTTGAGTACTCACATCTTTATTATAGTCAATGATTCCATTTTTATCTGAATAATCCAATAGGTCTGGGACTTTCTTAGCTAATGAAGTAAGCGATTCGTCTGTTAGGAGAAACGCAAAACGAATAACCTCACTCGTTGCATATTTGAAAAAATTACGAGCTTCTTTTTCTGTCTCAAAAGTTTTTAATGCCACACGTGAACGTCCAAATGCGCTATGATTATCAACAATAGCTATCTGGTTACTACGCTTTTGTCCTCCAGCATTAGCACTAGAAACAATTACTTTCCATTTATTCAAATATTCACTTCCCGATGCTATAACATTTTTATT
>UMFR01024031.1_pt1 | contig 33450 bp, 30 predicted proteins | sample 1965041 | NCBI WGS metagenome assembly UMFR01 (sample SAMEA4836049, study PRJEB28245) | human gut metagenome | biome: gut microbiome; material: fecal sample | place: Denmark | collected 2008
TTGTTACAACCTACAAAGTTACATAAAATCTCCGGAATTTTGGAATATTGCTTTCTTTTATGTGCCTTAGCGATGGTATAAGGTTAAAAAATGTTATATTAGCAAAGTTTTCTGCTGTAAAATTATGTTGTAAAGCATATTTGCGCTATATTTGCATCAAGTTTTTCATGGTATTAAATTTTAAGGTAGAAAGGTTATTTGTCGGGAGATAAGTAATCTTTTTTTATTTTATCATTTTCTGTGATGGCGTTTCAGGGGCAGCCGCGGGAACATTTTGCGGAAGCGGACGAGGTGGAGGGTAATGCGTCCGCCGGCTATTATCAGTGTTACGGCAGCTATAATCATCAGTATTCCGCAAAGGATGCGCGGTGTCAATGCTTCGCCGAACACCGTGACGCCGATTATTACGGCCGTTACGGGCTCCAACGCTCCGAGGATTGCCGTGGGAGTGGACCCGATATATTGTATGGCGCTTGTGGTGCATAGGAATGATATTGCGGTAGGGAATATGGCAAGTGCGATGAGGTTGCCCCACATATACCATTCCTGCGGCAGGGTGACTGCCTGTCCGAAGTCCAGACGGACGAGGAAGAGCGACACTCCGAACAGCAGTATGTAGAACGTTACTTTCAGTGTGGCTATGTTTTTCAGCGACGATTGGTTTATGCCTACTATATAGATTGCGTATGACAGTGCCGAGGCTATTACAAGCAGTGTCCCCGTAAAGCTCAGTGTCGCTCCGTTGCCGTTTTTGTACAGCATTGCTATTCCGGCAAGGGCGAGCAGGATGCAGAATGCCGTCTGCAATGTGATTTTTTCCTTGAACACCATCGCCATAATCAGTGCAACCATTATGGGGTACACGAAAAGTATGGTCGATGCTATTCCAGCATCCATATAGTTGTAGCTGAGGAACAATGTGAGTGACGATGCTGCCACAAGCAATCCCAGTACTACAAGCGGGAGTATCTCCCTGCGGTTGAGGCGGAAACTGCGTCCGCGTGCCTTAATCATTGTTCCGAGAATTGGAATTGCGAACAGGTAGCGGAAAAACAGCACGGAGTCGGCATCCATACCGTCAGAGTAGAGGGGGAGCGCGAATAGCGGATTCATCCCATAGGTTGCGGCGGCTATTGCGCCGAGCGTGTATCCTTTTATTTTAGCGTTCATTGATTGTTGTGCCGTTGTAAATGTGTTTTCCGTATGTCATTCTTGCGTGAAAAGTCCGAGTAATAAATCCTCTATTGATTTTTTCAGAGCATCGTAATTGCAGCTGAAATTATTTGCCATTACTACCACGGCATATTTCGGGTTGCCTGTGGGGTAGTAGCCGGCATAGCATTGCACGCGCGTCATGCTGCCCGATTTCAACGCTATTTTGCCGTCCAAGGGCGTGTCTTTCAGCAGTTTTTTTACTGTCCCTTCTTGCCCGCATACTGGCAAGAGTGTAGGGAATAGCAGCCCGATTTGAGGGTCGGTGGCCGCTGCTGTGAGCACGGTAGCGAGGAAGTGCGGCGAATAGTGGTTGGTGCGTGCCAGTCCTGAGCCGTCGTAGATTGTCTGTCCTTTGATGTCTATACCCCAGTCGGCGAGTACTGCCCGCTCGCTTCTCAATGCCATTTCGCGCGACGCGGATGTCCCGTCGTGCAAGGCTATCGCCCGCAGCACGGCTTCGGCATACATATTGTCGCTGCGGAACAACAGGGATGATGCGATTTCTTGTAATAGGGGCGACTGGTGTACATATACGGTGCGGCGGTAGCTGCCGCTTTTAATGTTCCGGTTCATCACCGGGATGCCTTCGCACACGATGGCTTCCGTGAGGTCGCAGGTCAGTGCGTTGGCCGGGTCGGGGGTGGTGGTTTTCAGTTCCACGAGGTTGTCTTGCCGTTTTACGAATCCCCAGACTATTAGGTTGTTGCTGTTTTTCTTGCGTGAGGCGGATGGTGTCCAATTGCTTTTACGTCCGGTCGTAATTTTTACGTTGTTGCGTATTTTCAGGTTGCTTTGGTGGGGCAGGGTGTCGATAATCATCGCTTTTTTGCCCGATACGTCGAATATTATGGAGCATTGGTTGTCGGCGTAGTTCAGGGCATGCGCTCCGGCTCCGTAGTCTTCTGTCACGTCGGCATCTTCCCAGTCGGCCGGCACTCCCGGTTCGGGGCAGATGCTTTCGTTCACTATCACTTTGCCGTTGATTCGTTTTATTCCGAGTCGTTTCAACCCTTCGATTGTGCCTACGATGAAAGATTCGTGCTCAGGGAAGTGGCGCGATTCAAGTGTCGGGTCAAGCCCGGCGTTGATAATCAGGTTGCCGTTTACCACTCCGGCGTGGTCCACTAATCCGTCGATTACCACCTCGGTGGAGAAGCGGTAGTTGGGCGACAATGCCTTTATCGCCGCCGCGGAAGTTATGAGTTTGGTTATCGATGCCGGGGTGAGGGGGGTATCCTCGTTGAGGCTTGCCACTACTTCTCCGGTTGTCATGTCGATTACGCAAACGCCTGCCTTTGCGCCGCGCATCGCTTTTGACTGCGCGAAATCTTCTGCCGCTTTTGCGTTTATCCCGCTTGCCAGCAGTGTCTGTGGGAGCAGTAATGCGGCAAGCAGCATTGCCGCTAATTTCGAAATATATCTTGTCATCTTTTTTATGCCCTTATGGAATCGGGCACAAAATTACGCAAAATATAAGAACGGTTGTAGAAAAGAGATGCCAAAAAACATCGCTATTCCAAAGGCAGCAGTTCGAGGAAGCGCAGACGGAGGTCGTTCCAGTCGACGTATTGCGATTCCGCTCCCGGCAGCAGCTGTATGGGCTTTTCGTTATATTCCGCCCTGACGTATATTTTGCCTGACGGAGCTTTGAAATAGACTAATTGCAGGTTTGCCGCCATCGGAAACATTTCGTAGTCTTTCCAGTTGTCGGCAAGAGTGTCGTAGTAGTGTGTCAGGTAGTAGCATCCGGGTGCTTGTATCAACGCCATCAGCGGCATCAGCGTCTCGGCGTGCCCGAAACGCAGTTTTGCGGCTATGTGCAGTTTGCCGGTGACAACGCTGTCGGCGGTCGCTACTATGTTTTGCAGCAGCGGCGCGGCAATCTCCACCGGGCGGGTTGATACCAAAGATGCAGAATAGAGCAGGTATTGGCGGAAATTGAAAACAGACCACAGTTTGCGGTATTCGTCGATGGTGAAGTATTTCGACGCGTCGTGTTCCAGCCCCATTGCGTTCATCCCGGCCGATACATAGTATTCTGCCAGCGCGAGGTCGTAGACCGTGGAGTAGTCGAGCGGATATTCTTCGCCCAGTACCCGCAAAATCGGCTCAATCGGTATGTTTGCCGCGGCAAAGCGGTTGTATGCGGCTGTGTATGCGGTGTCGTTGCGGTATGCCTGATATGCTTCGTCCAATTCATAGTTGCGCATCAGAGGAGTGAACTTGCTGCCCGATTCAGTAGTGATATTTATTTCTTCAGCAGATTTTGCAAGCTGTTGTGTGAAGAAATACATGCTCATTATGCTGCGCGGTGAATCCGAGGAGATTGCGGATATGTTTGCGCTGTCGAGCAGTTGCGGATATTTTTTGTACATGCGCCCGGCAATTTCGCGGTGTTCTTTTTCTCCGATTGTGTCAAGCTCTCCCCAGCGTCCTGCTGTAGCTTCAATCACTCGTTCGGTCTCTTTTTTCAGCTGTTTGCCGAGCGGGGTGATCGTATTCAAGGAATCGGCCTCGTCCAAGGCTTTTTTGAGCGTCATAGTGTGGAAAGAGCCTGCCGGATAACGTGAGCCGTGTCGGCCAACGTGGTTGATGAATATGGGAGTGAGGGAGTCTGGGTATTCTGAGATGCTTGTGCATTCCGGATATGGCGAAAGGCTTGCGCGGCCGTTGTCGTAGGTGAATCCGTAAGATGTGGCGGCAATAATGCTGATTATGCCAATAATTATCAGTCGTTTCATTGCAATATCGGTTTTTATCGGACGTGAAATTACGGATTTTTCTTGTAATTGAGGCATAAAAATATTGAAACTATTAATTTTGCGGCAGATTTTTCTAAAAGACATGACAGATATTGACAAGGTTAAAAGTCTGATTGACTCGAATGATACATCTGGAGCGATAGCTTTGCTCAACGGTATGATAGCTGCAAATCCCGCCTGTGACGAGCTTTATTATTTGCGTGGGAACGCCTATCGTAAGCATAACGACTGGAAACACGCCATGAGCGACTATTGCAAGGCAGCGGAGATTAATCCGGACAGTCCTGCTGTCGCGGCTTACAACGCTGCCAGCCGTATTCTTGACTTTTATAATAAGGATTTGTATAATCCTTAGAATTGCAGCGCATATTGCCCTGTGTTGTCGCAAGTGTATTGCGGCGGGAGCGGGTTGCTGGCAAACATGGCTTTCTGTATTGCCCATCCGCGGGTGCGGTTGCGGATATGCACTTTTGCCAGTCCCGTGTACCGGGATGCGGTTTTCCGCAGTTTCCTCATTATTTCCTCGATGCTTGATGCCTCCACTTTTTTCAGCTCGACCATTGTGCTGCCTGCCACTGTCAATGTAGCATAGAGTTCGTCGCCTTTTTCTATTCTGCCGTTTTCGATTCTCATTGTGTTCTGTCTCCTTTCTGATACAAAAGTAGCCGTGGTGTGGGCGTGCTTGTTGCCCATATGAATTAAATAAGATGAAATATCGTTTTTAGCGAACAAAAAGGGAAGATTATGTGTTTAATAATCGAATTTAGGTTCATGAGACATAACTACTACTCATAACACATTACAGACACATAGGGGACAGCGGCATATCCGGGAGGACAGGCTGCTGTTATTTTTTATGTGTTTTATTTGGTTATTTATGGGAGGATTGATGATGGCACGTATTCCGATTTTTACGTAAAGATGTATGAAAGCTGTAGTAAGTTCCGTGCAGTCCGCTGTGAGATCGTTGCTCAAAGAGAATTGGATAACGGTGGATAATGGCGCATACAGAGTATGTGATTATTTTTTTGCGGAGTGGTTGCGCAGTATGTATTGAGATTTTGACTACCTTTGTAGTTAAATTATGAAAAAGTTATGGGTAAGATAATATTGACAGGCGACCGGCCGACCGGTAAATTGCATTTAGGGCATTATGTGGGTTCGCTTCGCCGTCGTGTCGAGTTGCAGAATTCCGGCGAGTACGACAAGATATATGTGATGATAGCTGACGCGCAGGCGTTGACCGACAATGCCGACAATCCTGAAAAGATACGGCAGAATATCATAGAGGTGGCTCTCGATTACCTTTCTGCCGGAATCGACCCGGAGAAGACTACGATATTCATACAGTCGCAGGTGCCGGAACTGACGGAGCTTGCTTTCTACTATATGAATCTTGTCACTGTGTCGCGTGTGCAGCGCAATCCGACGGTCAAGACGGAAATCAAGATGCGCAATTTCGAGGCAAGCATACCGGTAGGATTTTTCTGTTACCCGGTGAGTCAGGCTTCCGACATTACGGCTTTCCGCGCCACGACGGTGCCGGCAGGTGAGGATCAGGAGCCTATGATAGAGCTTACGCGCGAGATTGTCAACCGGTTCAACCACGTTTACGGCCCTACGCTTGTAGAACCGGAGATTCTGTTGCCGGAGAATGCCGTATGTATGCGTTTGCCGGGAACCGACGGAAAGGCGAAGATGAGCAAGTCGCTCGGCAATTGCATTTATCTTTCCGACACTCCGAAAGAAGTGGCCAAGAAAGTGAAGAGCATGTATACCGACCCGTTGCACCTTAATATTTCCGATCCGGGACATTTGGAAGGTAATTGTCCGTTCATTTATCTGGACGCTTTTTGCAATGACAAGGATTTCTCGAAGTATTGCCCCGACTATCAGAGTTTGCAGGAAATGAAAGACCATTATACTCGTGGCGGATTGGGTGACGGAACAGTGAAAAAGACGCTTATAGCCGTGCTTGAGGAGACTCTTGCCCCGATACGTGAACGCCGCCATGAATTCGAGAAAGATATTCCGGCAGTGTTCGATATTCTCAAGCGGGGGAGCGAGGCCGCGCGTGAAGTGGCCGCCGCCACGCTCGACGATGTCCGCCGGGCTATGAAGATAAACTATTTCGAGGATTCTGCATTGATAGCGGAACAGGCCGCGAAGTATAAGGGCAAGTGACGGTCAGGCCGCCGGCTTCGTGCCGGCGTGCCGATTGTATGGAGCTTGGTATATGCTTTGACGCATTTTTGATGGTAGGGTAAGATTGGTGTCTGAATAATACTCAATATTATATAATGCAATATTTAAGTGCCTTTTGCAATGGCTTTTGCTGTATGTTCTTTCTTGTGGAAGGGATTTATTTCTATAAGAGAAGGGAAGAGCGCCGTCTTTACAGGACTACGGCCGTGATATTTTTCATTTGGTTCTTGTTGCTGTTGAAAGACATGTTCTACAGCGTGGATATGTTCGTTGATTCTGAGCGTATATACCGGTCTATGTTGTTGTTTGATATGTCGGTAGTGTTTACTTGCTCGTTTTATGCGATGGATTTGCTTAAGCCGAAATATTTTACGACACGTGGAGTGCTGATGCACATTGTTCCCTATTTTGTAGGGCTGGGAGTCTATGCGGCTACCGGATGGAACTGGATTTATTACGCTATGTTCGTGGCTTGCGTGGTTTATAGCATAGTGATATTGGTGTTGATGATAAGGTGGATAGGGGAATATATGCGTGCGGCCGAGAATTATTATTCTGATGTGGAGGCTGTCGATGTGGGCTGGTTGAGCAAGGTCATAGTGCTGTTTCTTATAGTATTTGCTTTTTGGGGAGCATTGATGATGTTCAATGATTATTCTGCGTTGATGGATACGTTCTATTATATGCTCATACTGATTGTGTGGGGGTTGATAAGCTATCGCACAAAAAGGCAGGGACAGATTGCGGAGGAGGCTGTAGCGGCTGTCGAGGAAATTGATTCTGAAGGCTGTGTCCGTGAAGTGCCGATGGATTTCAGCCGTGAGATAGAATTGTTGTTCGGTGAACGGCAGATTGCACGTAATCCCCAGTTGACTATGGCCGAGGTCGTTAAGATGATAGGTACTAACCGCAATTATTTCTCGTTGTACCTTAACAATAAGTTGAATGTGAACTTCTACGATTTCATCAACGGCTATCGCCTGACGTATGCGGAAGAGCTGCTTCGTTCCGCAGAGTGCAATTTGTCGCAGGAAGATATTGCCCAGCAGGTTGGTTTTAACTCAATCAGCACTTTCCGCCGGGCTTTTCAGAAAAAATATGGCATGACTCCTAAAAAATACCGTACAATGGCCTTGCAGGGTGTTTTACCCCCCCCTAAATAGTTGGCGTGGCGGGGAAAAATTGACGGAATGAACGGAAAATGACGCAGTGAACGGTTTGCTGTGTCGTTTTTTGTTTTATTGAACATTAATTTCGGGTGTAGTGAACACTTATGAGAGAGCGTTTAAACTATATTTGCAAATAGGTTAACGACTTTAAAACAAACTGGCATTACATTTATGAGAACCATATATTATATGTCTGTGTTAGCGGCAATGTTTATGCTTGTTCAAGGATGTAATGGCGGAGCGTCTGTGGAGCGTGAACTTCATCTCCCGGAATTGCAAGAGGGCGATATAGTTTTCCGGAAAGGTGGCAGTGTCGTGAGCCATATGGTACTTTATGCCGACCGTGGTGGCAAATACTCGCATATAGGTGTGGTTGTTGTCAAGGATGGTGAATTCATGGTGGTGCATGCTGTTCCCGGGGAGCCGGATTTCGAGGGAGATACCGACAGGGTGAAGATAGAAAGTGTCGATTCCTTTTTTGATGAGGAAAGGGCCTCTTCAGGAGCGGTAATGCGTCCGCTTGTAGGTGCCGACACATTGGCTGAAGTCGCGGGAAAAGCCTTGGAATTGGCGAAACGGAAAGTGCTGTTTGACCATAATTACGATTTGGAGGACACGACGAAGCTGTATTGTACGGAACTTGTCGACTTTGTATTCCGTTTTTATGGAATGGATTTGGCGGAAGGCCGGATTACGCATATAAATATTCCGGGAATGGTTGGCGATTATTTGTTGCCTTCGGATATTTATAAGAGCAGGAAGTTGGCGACTGTGTTTTGTTTTTAGTGATTTTTACAAATATATTTATTAACTTAAAACCTATCAGTTATGAAAAAGTTGATTTATTTTTTGACATGTGTGTTTTCAGTAATGTTGTTTGCTGCATGTGGAAGTGACACATCTACGCCTAAGGCAGCCGCAGAAAATTGGGGAAATATGATGAAGTCCGGCGACTATGAGGGAATAGTCGACCAGATTGCTTACCCTGACAATTTGTCGGCGGAAGAGAAAGAGCAGTCGAAAGAAATGTTCCTTTCGTTGTTCAATGATAAAGTAAAGGCACAAATGGAAAAGAAAGGCGGGATAACGTCGACGGAGGTGTTGTCGGAAACCATTTCAGAAGACGGCAAGACTGCGAAAGTGGAAATGAAAGTCGTTTATGGCGACGGCTCGGAAGATGAGCAGACTTTGGATTTGGTTAATGTCGATGGCGATTGGAAATTGAGCATAGACAAGTGATTCTTTGATATTATGCCAGTGAGGGTGTGCCGTGGTTGCGGCATATCCTCTTTTTTATTAAAAAACAAAACAGTGACGTATGAAAAAAATATTGTTTGTGCTTTTGGCTTTAGTTGCCGGCTTTTCTTACGATGCCGATGCCCAATTCTTGAAGAAGTTGAGCAAGGGGTTGGAGAAAGTCAGCAAGGAGGCTGAGAAAGTGCAGAAATTGCTTGACCCTAATGCTCAACAGCAGGACAAGAAAGAAACTGAGAGCAAGCAGCCGGCACAACAGTCAAATGACGCCGGGTCGGCGAAAATACAGGACGTGGTGTGGAATGGCACTTCGTTCAGCATACCGCGCATCACGCCTGACACGCGCTATCTCCGCTTGCCGGACTATGCGCAGGTGTCGGACGTGCACGATGGAGTGTTCTCCGTGTATTGTGAGAGCAAAAAAGGTAAATATGCTTTTTATCTGAAAAACGGCGACATGCTTTTCGACTATATGTGGTCGGGGCTTGGGCGCTACCAAGATCCGCGTTTCGATAACGGTGCCTGCCTTGTAAAGGGAGAGAAGCAGGTGGGAACCGACAGTTGGGACAAGGAATATCCGTTGACTATCATATATAAAGACGGGCGGGTGAAGGAATTGTCGTTGAAATATACGCAGGGCTCCAACTTTGTTGACGGTCTGGCCTTGGTGCTGAAGGACTCCGGCGATTTCAAGACAGGCTCCGTATGGGTGTATATCAACACAGCCGGCGAGGAAGTGTTTCCTCACCTTGTCAAGAAGCAGGGCAGCTATACGTCGAGTATGGCATCCAGCGCAGGGAAAGTCGCTCCTTTGTCCGACGGATTGCGTGCCCACTACGATATGGGAGTAGGCAAATGGGGCTATATCGACGCAAAGGGTAAGGTGGTGATTACGCCGCAATTCGAGACAGCTCGCAATTTCAGCGACGGTCTAGCTCTTGTGAAGAAAGAGTATGGCTACAACAGCAGATGGTCGGTTATCGACAAGACCGGTAAAATCGTGCTCGACGAGGCTTTCTCGGGCTATGTGAGCGACTATCGCTGCGGCTATTTCTGCTGGCGTGACGAAGATATGAGCGTCGATAAATTTGTCGACCGCAACGGGAATGTCGCCGCAGAGTATGCGCATGCCACACCGTTTACCGACGGCTATGCCTTTATCTATAAGGAGAAATATGCCACTGACGAATATGTGACCGTAATCGACACTTCTTTCAAGGAAGTCGGCACGACGGCGAAGTTCGACATGTTCCGCAACGACGCTAATCCCGACGGGATAGTATTCGGTGGAGCGGGGGTGGCTTCCGTGAAAGGAGGCGACCCGTTTGTAATCACTCCGAGCGGACAAATCGTGATACGCGACTGGTATGTTACGGAAAACCGCTCGAAGTACTGGAGTGTCGGGACGTTTACGGAGGATTTTCTTGCGCAGGCAGCAATATCAATGGCAGATGCGGAAGGGATGAACGCGAAATCGTATAGGGGATTCATCGACGAGAAGGCGCAGTTCACGATTGTGTTTGACGCGGATATGGAGAAAGTTATCGACCCGGGTTATGAATTGATTTATTATCCAACGCCGCCGAGAGATACGCTTGAAATACCGGGAACTACTGACACTCTGCGCATCCGCGACCCATATCCTGTGCCTGTGCCGATACCTTATCCTATAATATTCAAGAATTACGTGACGGTGCCTATCGGTCCGAACGTGGTGGAAGAGCCGGTCTATAATGTCTCGGTCGTGGCCGATCCTCCGGAAGGCGGAACGGTGAACGGCGGCGGACAATACAAGTTTGGCGAGGCTGTCAATATTACAGCAACTGCCAAGGAAGGCTGGAAACTGTCGGGCATCGATTGCAACTCGCCGATGGTGCAGCCCGGAGGAAACGGCGCACAGTTCACTGTCACCGGCGAGGACCTTTCCTTTACGGCTCATTTCATCGAGAAAGACAGCATAGAGGCTATTGACAAGACAGTGGTTCTGTCGGCTCCTGTAAATGTTATGGATCCTTCTGACGCGTCGATGAAGATTCCGGCTACGGCTTATTTGGAACTGGATGCAGGGAACGGAATTTCATCTCCATACGGAGAGAACACAAGCGGGTTCCTCACGATGATAATCGACCCTGACAAGTACTATGTCGCCCCGATGCTTAGCTCGGCAGGCGAGGGCAGTGTGCAGGCTAAGTTCTTCTTCGTGCCTATGCGTGTCTCTGGCGTAATCAACGATGACGACAAGAAATATTTAGTGGTAGATGGCGGGCAGATGATGGTCGGCGGTATTAATTTCGACATTCCCGACCCGATGATGCACATGTATCTCAATTTCCTTATGAGCTTCAACGGAAGAGTTGCCGCAACTGTGTCGACCGGGCGCTACCGCATCGAGATGCTTAATGAAAACGAGGAGACAGGTGAGTTTACGTTAGGCAAGATGGAGCGTTTCTCGTCGACTTACGGCTGGCTGCCTTCCGACGACGAGCGGCTGAAGGCTAAAAGGAAGAGCTCGCCTTTCTCTCTGTTCAGCATGCGCAACACGGAGGCGTTGCTGCCGTCGTGGCTATTCAGCGGATGCGCCATGAAAGTGTCGCCGAAGCGCGACGATGTGCGCTTCTCTCCGCCTGAAAGCTGGTTCGAGAGCCGCAGTCTGTTCGACAGTGTTGTGAAGAATCTCGGTGATTTTATGTATAACCTCACGACCGATGCCGAGAAATTCTGGGGTGAATAATTAGCATACAGAAAATTGGGTAATGAAACAGGCGGACTGCTTTTACGCTTCCGCCTGTTTTTTGTATTTTCAGTGGATTTCGCTATATTTGGATAATATAGGCTGCGTCTCGGCATAGCCAAACCTGAAAACTCCGTTTTCGTTTGTCTCTGCTCTCGACTTTCGCTATATTTGCAAAAAGGCTTGGTGTTTATGACAAAGCATGAATTGGATATTGCATATTTTTTGTCGTTTTGTATAGAGAATTACAAAACGCATGTAGGCATGCCGGGTGATGCGGTTATGGATTTGTTTGACAAAAATGGAGTATCTGAATATTTAATTGATAATTTTGAGGTGTTGCATACTCAAAGTCCGGAATGGATATTGGCTGATATAGATGAATATATAGAAAATAGGAGGAATGACTGATGGAACTGTATCATGGTAGTGTAGAGGTGGTGCGCAATCCGCGAATAATCCAACCGGAAAGAACCTTGGATTATGGTTCTGGTTTTTATACAACCACATCTTTTAATCAGGCGGGACAGTGGGCTCGGAGACGGATGCAACTTATGAAATTGAATGCTGGCTATGTCAATGTTTATGCTTTAGATGAAGAAAAGGCAGGGGAAATGATGATGCTGCGGTTTGATTCTCCATCAGAGGCTTGGTTGGATTTTGTGATGAGTAATCGTATGAATCCTGATTTCAATCACGACTATGATTTGATATATGGTCCGGTGGCAAATGACCGTGTTTATGCTGCTTTTGCATTATATGAGAGCGGGTTGTTGGATAAGAATGGACTTTTGCGGGAACTGAAAGTCTATAAATTGGTGGATCAGATGTTGTTTCATACAGAACGTTCGTTGGAATGTTTGTCGTTTGTTGATGTGAAAATTATAAAGTGAGAGATGATAGATGGATAGGAAAATTACATCGGAAAACTTGTATTTGCTTTTGCCCGGAAAGGCAAGTTCGTTCGCGCGTATTTATATAAATAAAAGAGGCGGTTCGGTGTTGGATGCTTTGCGGGCATATTATCATTCGGACACTTATAAGAAATTGGAGAAAGAAGAAACGAAATATTGGCACTATGGCCCGGTTGCGCTTTATGAGGATTTCGAGGAAAGTGAACGGCTTCTGTAAAAAAGGTAGGCAATACTGTTAAACAGGTAGTTTGTTAAATCTGTAGTCGTATTAATTTTGCAATGTGAAAATTGCAGATTTATGATACGGAGATTTTTTATTGTTTGCTGTGTGATATTGTCTTTTTCCGTTTCGATGCGGGCTGAGGAGACGGATTCGCTTTCTGTCAACCGTTCTTTGGAAGAGCTTGTAGTTACCGGTACGAGAAGCGAGACTGACGTGCGCCATCTGTCGCAGACTGTTTCGGTGATTGACCGGAAAGAGATTGAGCAGGGGCTCCAGCCATCGCTTTTGCCGGTGCTTACAGAACAAGTGCCGGGGTTGTTTGTCACTTCGCGGGGTGTGATGGGCTATGGAGTGTCGGACGGAGCAGCCGGGGGAATTTCTTTGCGGGGATTGAGCGGCGGTTCGGCGCAATTGATGGTGCTGATCGACGGACATCCCCAGTATGCCGGTATTTTCGGGCATCCGATTTCCGACTCTTACCAGTCGTTGTTGGCCGACAGGGTGGAGGTGCTCCGTGGCCCGGCTTCCGTGCTTTACGGCTCGAATGCCATGGGAGGTGTGATTAACATAGTCACGCGGAAGATGCGTGAGGATGGAGTGAAGACGGATTTGCGTGCCGGTTATGGCTCTTACAACACTTTGGAAACGGAGTTGACAAACCGTGTGCGGAAAGGCCGTTTCTCGTCGGTGGTGAGCGGTTCTTATAACCGGACAGACGGACACCGCGACAATATGCAGTTCGAGCAGTATGGCGGTTATGCCAAACTCGGGTACGACTTGACGGCGAATTGGAACACTTCTGCGGATGTCAACGTGACGCATTTCAATGCCTCTTATCCCGGCCCTGTCTCGGCTCCGTTGTTGGAGGGCGACCAGCGAATCACACGGGGCGTGGCATCGTTTGCTTTGGAGAATAAATATGAGCGGACATCCGGCGGTTTGAGCTTTTTCTATAATTGGGGCAAGCATTGGATAAACGACGGTTATACGCCGAGTGCCGGAGAATCGCCTCAGGACGGAAGGTTCAACTCGTTTGACGATATGATGGGTATCTCGTTTTACCAAAGCGCGCAGTTTTTTGAGGGAAACCGCATTACATTCGGTTTCGACTGGTTCCGCTATGGCGGGGAGGCTTGGACGGGATATGTAAAAGGAGAGGATGCCGGAACCCGTTCTGACTTGGTAGACAAGCGCGAGAATGAAATGGCGGGTTATGTGGATTTCAGGCAGGATATTGGCTCTTGGCTTACTTTTAACGCAGGTTTGCGCGTTGACCACCATTCCCGTGTCGGAACGGAGTGGGTGCCGCAATTCGGCGCGGCGTTCCATTTGCCGGAGAGTGTGGAGCTGAAGGCGTCAGCTACGAAAGGCTTCCGTTATCCGATATTGCGCGAGATGTATATGTTTCCTCCGCAGAATCCTGACTTGCAGCCAGAGAGCATGTGGAATTACGAATTGGCTTTCTCCCAGCGTCTGCTCGGCGGCCGTTTGCACTGTGGCTTGAATTTGTTTTATATCGATGGTAAGAACCTTATTATGACCTTGCCTAACCCTAACGGCAGCGGGATGCTGAACCAGAATTCAGGAAAGATTGGCAATGCCGGGGTTGAGGCGCAGGTTGCCTACAGGATAAACCGCCTGTGGTCGGTCGATGCCAATTACAGCTATCTGCATATGAAGAATCCTGTTGTGGCCGCTCCGGAGCATAAACTTTATGCTGGAGCTAACTTTTCGAAAGGCCGTTGGGACGTTTCTTCAGGAGTGCAGTATATAGCAGGGCTATACACCGCTGTTGGAGATAATCCTCAGACCGAGAATTTCGTGCTTTGGAACGTGCGCGGCTCTTTCCGCGCCACTGAATGGCTGTCGTTATGGGCGAGGGGAGAGAATCTGTTTGCGCAGCGTTACGAAATTAATGCCGGTTATCCAATGCCTAAAGCCACGTTCGCGGGCGGAGTGCATTTCGAGTTTTAAAAGTGTATGCTGTCAACTATACTCTAAATCTTTAGCGGATACCAATAATAAAAAATATTGGTGTCCGCTAAGAATACAGACATTCGGTTAGTGATGGGTGGGCAACCGCGGAGCGGTGTCATTTCAGAGAACCTACGGTAAGCGGAGCGCAGCCGTAGGTGGAAGAAAGAGACACAAGCCCTCTTTCCATAGTGCCATATTAAGTGCTTATGAATAAATGCCATACAATAAAATCCTGATTTTTTAGCGGACACCAATAAATAAAAAATGGAGGGCGACTGTCGAGCCGCCCTCCGTCTTATTATTATGGAAACAATTAAGTAGTCTTATTTTGTTGTAGTAGCTTCGGTGTTTGCTGCCGCTCCTGTCGTTGCTGCAGCAGGTGCGTCTTTGAGATTGAGCTTAGCCTTCACCATCGGTGTTACGTCAACCGCATCAGCGCCGTGATATAGGAATGTAGAACTGTCGAAGATGAAAGTGAATCCGTTCTCAGCGCCTACCGACTGTATGGCTGTCTGTATTTTTTCCTGTATAGGCGCCATCAGAATTTGTTGCTGGCGTTGCAAATCCTGACCTGCCACTTGCTGGAAGTTCTGGATTTTTGTCTGGAGTTCTTGAAGTTCCTGTTCGCGGCGTTCTTTTATAGAAGCCGGAGTGTCCTGTGCAAGAGCCTGATATTCTCCGAATTTTTTGTTGAACTCATCCTGAAGGGCTTTGAATTCGGTGTCATATTTCTGACCTACTTCTTGCAATGACTTTTCTGCCGTAGCCTTTTCCGGCATAAGATTGAAAATCTCGATAGAACTTACGTATCCGAATTTAGATTGGGCAGACAAGCACATTGGCACAACCAATGCGGCTGCTAATAATAATTTTTTTAACATTTTTGTTTTATGCTTTTAAATTTGTTTTTTTCTTTGGTGGCAAAGATAATATTAATCCTTTGAATATCCTAATTTGGACAGTACTTCGTTGCTTATGTCGATTCTTGGCGACGCAAACACAATGCCTGCCGATGAGGCGCGGTCGAAAATCACCTGATAGCCTTTTTCTTCCGACACTTTCTTGACAGCCTCGTAGATGTCGTTCTGTATCGGTTCCATCAGCGACTGGCGTTTCTTGTAGAGTTCGCCTTGCGGACCGAAATATTTTGCTTGCAGTTCTGCCGCTTCTTTTTCTTTGGCAACTATCTCCTCTTCTTTTTTAGTTTTTTGCTCATCAGTCAGGAATACCATGTCGCTTTGGTAGTTCTTGTAGAGTGTCTCTGCCTCTTTGGTCTTTGTTTCCACCTCTTTCTGCCAGCGGAGCGACACTTGGTTGAGCTGCTCGTTTGCCATCTCGTATTGCGGGATGTTCTTCAGTATGTATTCCATATCGACCAGCGCATATTTCTGTGCGTAAGCCCCGATTGAGAATATTGCGGCCACTATGGCCGTAACGATTATTTTCTTCATAGCTTTGAGTTTTTTCGTTTGGATATGTGACATCAAATTTGCGATGTGGTTTATTCCGTTAACTTTAAATTATCGCTTTTTTAGAATTCTTGACCAAGTATGAAGTGGAAGTGGCTTCCGCCTTTTTGTCCGAACACTTCATCGAAACCGTAAGCCCAGTCGATACCCATCATGCCGACCATCGGCAGATAGATGCGCACTCCGGCACCGGCCGACCGTTTCAGATTGAACGGAGAGAAGTCCTTCATATCGTTCCAAGCGTTACCGCCTTCGAGGAACGCCAGTCCGTAGATTGTTGTCGTCGGTTGCAACATGAACGGGAAGTGCAACTCCATGCAGAAGCGGGTGTACGCATAACCGTCCTTTGTCCATGGCGTGAACGCACCGTTGTCGTAACCGCGCAATGCTATCGTTTCCTGTGCATATCCGTAGCTTCCCGACATACCGTCACCGCCGACATAGAATGTCTCGAACGGCGATTTCAGGTATTTGTTGTAGCTTCCGAGCAAACCGATGTCGGCGCGGGTCATGAGCACAAGCGTCCATTTCCCTTCGGGGTCGGTAAGCGGAGTATAAGTGCGTGCCTTGAATTTCAGTTTCCAGTATTCTATCCAGCGGTACATCTCTTTCTTTGCATCCTGCGTTCCGGCTTCCGACAACGCTTTCCAATCCTTGTTTGAGAAAAGCGATACCGGAGGTGTGAGGCTCAGGTCGAGGGAGAACTGGCTACCGCTACGTGTGTAGATAGGGTTGTCGATACTGTTGCGCGCGAACGACAGGCCGAGCACGAAAGCGTTCGACGTACCGTTGTTCATATAGTAGAGGTATTCCCAGTTTTTAAGGTGATACCAGTTGTAGGACAACGAGGCTTGGAACGTGAAGTAGTTGTCAGGCCAGTTCAGGCGTTTTCCGAAGCCGACGGCGATTCCTGCCATTTGCAGGTATTTATTGCGGTCGTAGGCGTTCTCTATGCTGTTCTGGTAATAGTCGCCATAGTAGTTGTTGTAGTAGGGATAATATCCGCCTCCCCAGTAATTTCCCCAGTTATTGTAGAGGTAACCGTTGTAGTAGTTGTCATTATAGAAGCTGGAATTTACACCGGTCTGGCGCGAATAGTAGGCCGACACCGACAATGAGTTCGGGCGTTTTCCGCCGAACCACGGGTCGAGGAACGACAGGCTGTAGGCCTGATAGTACTTGGCGTTGGTCTGCGCGCTGATGGAGAATGTTTGTCCTTCTCCTTGCGGTATGATTCCCTTGTATGATTTCGGGTTGAACAGGTTCTTGATGGAGAAATTGGTGAATTTCAAGGCCACCTTTCCGATGATACCTGTCTGTCCCCAACCCGCGGATAGCTCAACTTGGTCGCTGTTCTTCGACGTGAGGTCGAAAATCAGGTCTACTGTTCCGTTCTCGGTGTTAGGCTCGGGGCGTATGTCCATCGACTCGGGGTCGAAGTGGCCTGTCTGGGCGATTTCGCGGGCGGAGCGTTGCAAGGCGTCCTTTGAGAACAGGTCGCCCGGGCGCACGCGCAGCTCGCGGCGTATCACTTTTTCGTACAGGCGGTCGTTACCGTTTATCACGATGTTGTTGATGCGCGCTTGCGGGCCTTCCATAATCCTCATTTCCAATGCGATGGAATCGCCTTCGATTTTCGACTCGATAGGGATGAGCTGGAAGAACAGGTAGCCTTGGTTCATATAGAGGTTGGCCACGGCATCGTCATCCTCCATCGTGCGTTTGTTGAGGAGTGTCTGGTTGTAGACATCGCCTTTTTTCATTCCGAGGATGTTGTCGAGCATCGACGACGGGTAGATTGTGTTGCCAGCCCATGTGATGTCGGAGATGAAATATTGCTGTCCCTCTTCCACTTCGATGAACACGTCGACATATTTCTCATTATAGCGTGCCACGCTGTCTTTCAGGATTTTGGCATCACGGTAGCCTAATTCGTTGTATTTCTTTATGATAAGGTTCAAGTCGTTCTCGAAATCCTTGTCGACGAATTTCTTTTGGCGGAACAGGTTGACAAGACGCTTTTTCTCGTTGGTCTTTTTCATTACTCGCTGCAGCTTCTTGTCGGAAAGCACCTTGTTTCCGGTGATATATATTTTGTGAACCTTGATTTTCTCGTTCTTGTCGATTATAATGTCGACAATCATTTCGTTCTCGTGGCTCAGGTCGGGTGTCTGCCTTACGTCTACTTCCACGTTGTTGAATCCTTTTTGCTTGAAGTATGCCGCTATGATTTCTTCCGCGCGGTTGACGATGTTTTGCGTAATCTGGTTGCCTATCATCAGGTTCAGACGTTCCTCAATGTCTTCCCGCTCGCCTTTTTTCACTCCGTGGTAGTTGATTTGCGATATGCGCGGCTGTTGGCGCAGGTCGAACAGCAACCACGCCTTGTCACCGCAAATCTTTTCTACGCGGATTTGAATCTTAGAGAACAGTCCTTGTCTCCAGAATCGTTTTGCCGCGTTGGTTATGTCCTCGCCCGGAATCTCGATTACGTCGCCTACGGCCAGACCGGAATATCCTATTACGATATAGTCTTCATAGTTTTGTAGCCCGGAGACCCGTATCCCGGCTATCTCATATTTTTTAGGCATCCCGGTGAATATTACCGAAGGATTGTAAATCGTGTCGTTTTGCTCTTCGGCATGTATGTTGATGCCAAATATTGTGGAGATTGAAATCAATATGAGTATCAGTCTGTATCTCATTTCTTGTCTTGAAATATATATGTCAGTTAATTATGTTGTATCTGTTCGCTTGTCTTGCCGAACCGCCGTTCCCTTGACTGGAATTGCAGTATGGCGTCGCATAAATCCTCTTTTGAAAAATCAGGCCAGTATTTTTGCGAGAAATAAAGTTCCGAGTATGCAATTTGCCATAGAAGGTAATTGCTGATGCGGAATTCGCCGCCCGTGCGGATTAACAGGTCGGGGTCGGGAATCCCGGCGGTCGACAGGTTGCCGGCAAACATTTGTTCGCTTATTCCGTTGACTGAAATCTTTCCTTCGATGGCCATTTCCGCCATTTTTCTTGCCGCCTCGACTATCTCCCATCGTGAAGAATAGCTTATGGCGAGTATCATGGTCAGGCCTGTGCATCCGGCTGTGGCCCGCACGCAATTGTCGAGTTTCTGGAGAGCAAAGTCCGGGACTCTCGACATGTCGCCTATCAGACGTAGCTTCACGTTGTTTTTTATAAGGTCGGGGGTCTCATTCTCTATCGCGATGGCAATCAGGTGCATCAGCGCGTCGACCTCTTCTTTCGGCCTGTTCCAGTTTTCAGTGGAGAATGTATAGAGAGTAAGATATTTTATGCCAAGGTCGGATGCCGCTTCCGTAACCTTCCTTACGGATTTGACACCCTCTATATGTCCCTCCGAGCGGTCAAGCCCACGTTGTCTTGCCCACCTTCCGTTCCCGTCCATGATTATCGCCACATGCGCGGGAAGTGTCCTGCCGCTTATTTGCGTTATTTTATCTTCTAATGACATATAGCCAATTATGTTTTTATTCTACGTAATGGCAGATTTTGCAAATCTCGCCGAACTCGTACGACACACTCACCATCAATGTCGGACACCAGTCGGTGTTCTTCATGAACGAGCTTTTCATATTGCGCAAATCCGACAGACCGTCGATTTTGTCGCCGAGCATCATCCTTGCCCGCATTTCAAGCCCGAGATTCCATCTGCGGCTTATTTTGTATTTTGCGCCGAATCCAATCGGGATGTTCAGCGCAAAAGCCTTGCAACTGGAATAAGCACCGCCGATTCCCAACGAGAGGTAGGGTGTTATCCTTTTAAGTTTGCGGTAGTCGTCGTTCATGCCGAAGTTCAGAAAATTGAACTCGAAAGCGACTGCCATATCGTAGTATCTTGCCGAAAACGAGTATTGCTCGCCGTTCGGGAATTTATTGTCAAAATCCGCCGAGTTCCCGCTTATCCCGGCCGTCGATATGCCGGCTTTCACGGCAAACCGCTTGTTGATGAGATAGCGGAAAAACGCTTCTCCGGAAAATCCCGGATTTTTCAGCACATTGCTTTGGTTGACATCTCCAAGGTATCCGCTGATACCAAGTCCGGCGCCTGCCTCGTACCGGTAGTCCTGCGCTGCCACTGACGCGGGAGCGGCGAGCAGCATTGTTAAAACAGCGGCTATCAAACGCGTTCTATATCTTTTGACGACTTTCTCCATAATAGTGTCTTTTCAATATAAACGATGAAAGCCACGTTTAATTATATGGCAGCCGCTCTAAACGACAGGCTTGAACGACAACCTGTTGATTACGCCTTTCCATATATTGTTCATCAGCACTCCGTTTGCGTTGACTCCTCCGAACATATATATGTATGGGCATTTCCAGCTTGTAACGGCTGTTGTTGCTCTTGTGCCTGAATTTTCTCCAGCTATTGTCCACCAGAACGGCAGATGGCGTGAAGGCATCTGTTCCCATCCCGTGCGTAAGGCTCTTGTCTCTTCCATCGTTGAGTTGTAGACAAAAGCTTGCGCTTTTGAGAACGGATTGATGTATTCCGGCAGTTGAAGCAAATCGTCGCCCAACGACCATGTCACGCCGTTGTCGTATGATATGTAGACCGTGTTTGTCGGTTTGCCATCGCTGTCTGCCCCTCCGATTGCAAGCCATACAGGATATTCTTGCATATCATAATACGAGCCTGTGAAGTTGACATAATGCAGCAGTGTCACGCCGGTACGTGCAGGAATGGGAATGCGGCTGATTTTTCCCCAGTTGCTTCCGTCGTATCCCCATACGCAACCGTTTGGCTTTCCGTCTTTCATCGTTCCGCCGATGAACAGCACCTGATTGTTAGAGCTCCATTCGTTTTGCAGGCTTACGCATTGGGAGAACCCGCTGACCGGAAAATCGCTTTCAATTTCCGTACGCCCGGATATATTTCCGTTTGTGTATGTCTCGTGATAATAAATGCCGTTGTCCTCGCTTATGCAGAGCAAACGGTCGTTGTAGTTGCCTATCAGTGAATAGTAATTGCTGCCGGTGTCGGTCCATGTCCTGCCGTCGCCGGAAGTGTAAAGTTTGTGATTGTCTGACAGGATGAAGAGGGCATCGTCGGTAGCGGTAAAGCTGTCGATGTCGGGTGTGAATCCGAATTCCACTGATTGGATTTCCCAGTTGTTCGATGCTGGGTCGGCCGTAGTGGAAATGGTATATCCTTTTTCTTCTTCTACAAGGCAGAACAACTCGTCGCCTTTCTGCACCGTCTTTTGGCTGACAAGCTCGGATGAACGCGCCGGCAGATTGCGGCGTGCCAGCTGGTTCCAGTATAGAGAATCGGCTTTCATTTGATGGACGTTCACTTGTATGCGGTATTCTCTTGAGGAGCCGTCGGCGGCATTTACGGTGAGATATACATTGCCGGTAAAGTCGATGCTGTCGTTGGCGGAACTGTTGTAGGTGTAGGTCGTGTCCTCCATTGTTTCCGCTCCTGATATTCTGATTGTACCGGTGGAAGAATAGTCGTAAAAGGAAATGTTGGCGACGAGACGGTTGATTTTGGTGTCTTTCGGCAAGGAGTCCGCATTGTAAATCAAGCGGTTATCGACATCGATGGTGAAATGCAAAGAGTCGAGATCTGCTATGACTGAATCGTTTTCCGCCAAGGAGAATGCCGAGACCAAGGTGTTTGATGACACAACCACAGGCTCGTCGTTGTCGCTGTTGTTGTCGTTACACGATACTGACATTAATAATGCGAATGCCGTCAGCAGGGCATATATGGGAATGATTTTTCTCATTATCTGTTTGCCTTAATTGAAGTGCAAATTTATAATTAATTTATAAAAGGTCGAAAAGAATAAATGTTAAACAGTAAAACAAAGCCGAAAAAGGCCATGTGTTGCAGCTTTGACGATGCAAAAATATGTATTAAAAATGGAATGGGGGAGCAATTACGATTAAATCTGTCATTATACCGCCGATTTGTCGCTTTTGTCTCTTTTTATCCCGATAATGTTGTTGCCGTTGACTTTTCTTATGTCGTAAATGCCTTGAGGCGGTGTCGGGGACGGTACTCCGCAGTGCAGGGCTTTCCCGCTGCGCTCGATTCTTATTTCGTCCCACAGTTGTTGGTCTATGAAGCCTTGCAGCAGTGAGCTTCCTCCTTCGACCATCAAAGATGTGATTCCTTGCTCATAGAGCTTTTTGCAGATGTAATCAAGGGGTTCTTTTCCGTATGGAATGTCGATGGCGCCGTTTGCCTTTTTCCCGGTGGTGAATACTATTGTGGGATTTCCGTCGGTCAGGATTTGGCTTGTTGCCGGTATTTTCCCGTTCCGGTCGATTGTCACGCGCAGCGGGTTCTTTCCTTGCCAAAGCCGTGTCGTAAGGGAGGGATTGTCGAGTATTATGGTGTTTGTCCCTGCCATTATCGCGTCGTATTCCGAGCGCAGTTTGTGTACGAGCGCAGCCGTCGCCGGTGTCGAGAATTTTTCCGGGTTTTCGTCCGGTTTGCGTAGCCGGTCCATTATCCGGTCGCTGCTTTCTGCCCATTTCAATAATATGTATGGGCGATGGAGCGTGTGGGCTGTCATGAATTTTTTGTTTAATTCGCGGCATTCTTGTTCAAGTATGCCGCATTCGACTTCGCATCCGGCCTCGCGGAGCATCCTGATTCCTCTTCCGCTCACTTCTTTGAAAGGGTCGGCGCATCCGATTACTATGCGCGGGATGCCTTTGCGGATTATGAGTTCGCTGCACGGCGGTGTCTTGCCATAGTGCGAGCATGGCTCAAGGGTTACATAGAGTGTCGATTCTTTCAATAGCGGCAGATTGGATTCTCCTACGGAATTTATAGCGTTGACTTCGGCATGCGCTTCGCCGAAGCGGCGGTGGAATCCTTCTCCTATTATTCTTCCGCCAGCCACGATTACAGCTCCTACCATAGGGTTGGGCGACACGTTTCCATTGCCGAGCCGTGCCAATTGGAGCGCGCGCCGCATATATTTTTCATCGACATTCATATTTTCCACAATTTTTTGTTACCTTTGATTTTATGAACGAACGCGAACAGACGGTAGAGCAGGCGGTGCGGACAATAAGGACGGCTTTGTGTCCGTTGTATCCGGCCGGTGAGGTGGAAGGGTTCATAAGAATCATTTTCCGCCATTTGCTCCATTATGAGCCTGTCGACATTCTGCTCCGCAAAGATACGGTTTTACCCGGTTTTATTCCGGATAAAATAGATAAAGTGGTAGAAGAATTGAAAAAGAGCAGGCCTGTGCAATACATTTTTAATGAGGCCCGGTTTCATGGACACGATTTTTATGTGGACGGGTCGGTGCTTATTCCCCGGCCTGAGACGGAGGAGCTGGTCGATATTATTGTTGACGAAAATGGCTTGTCTGATTTGTCGGTGCTTGATGCCGGTACAGGCAGCGGGTGTATAGCCATTTCGCTCGCCCTTGCGTTGAAGTTCCCGGAAGTGACGGCCGTCGACATTTCCGAGAAGGCGCTTGAGGTGGCACGGCGTAATGCTGCGGCGTTGAATGCCAGAAACATAGATTTTGTGTGCTGTGATATGTTGGATATGCCTGTTGAAGTCGGCAAGTATGATATAATAGTCAGCAATCCGCCGTATATAGCGGAAAGCGAAAAGGCCGGGATGGACAGGAATGTGCTCGATTATGAGCCGTCCGGGGCTTTGTTCGTGCCTGATGATGACCCGTTGAGGTTCTATAAGGCTTTGTCCCGGTTTGGGGCGGATGCGTTGAAGCCGGGCGGACGGCTGTATTTTGAAATTAACAGCCGTTTCCCTGCTGAAATCAAGAAAATGCTTGATGCCGACGGTTATGTGGATGTGGAATTGTTGCGCGACATGCAAGGGCTATGGCGGTTTGCCCGCGCTCATAAGAGAAAGGATTAGATATGGTAAAGAAAGCTTTGACTTACGATGATGTGTTTCTGAAATGTGCTTCTTTGTGTGCTAAGTCGGAACATTCGGCGGTGGAACTAATCGGGAAGATGTGCCGTTGGGGCGTGTCGCGGGATATGGCCGCGCTTGTTGTGGAGCGTCTGAAAGGAGAGGGCTATGTCGACGAGCGCCGGTTTGCCCACGCTTTTGTGTACGACAAATTTAATCTTAGCGGATGGGGACGGACGAAAATCAGGTACTATCTGAGGATGAACGGCATCTGCGACGAGTTCGCTGATGAGGCTTTGGCGGAGATTGACGATGACGATTACAAGAAGACGCTTGCCCGGCTGATTGCGGCCAAGAGCAAGTTGCTTCCGGACGGCGACCCTTATAAGAAGAAGGTGTCCTTGTGCCGTTATGCCGTGTCGAGAGGCTTTGAGGCCGCGTTTGTGACAAGAATGGTGAATGGCTTGATTAATAACGGCGACGATGTAGACGTGCCGGACGACATGTCTTAGACAGCTATGCTGGGGATGGTGTTGAGAAGTCTTGGCGGTTTGTTTTTCCCGCGTTGCTGCCATGTTTGCGGGAAGGCATTGTCTGACGGTGAACGCTATATGTGCATCGGCTGTATGTCGGGCTTGCCACGGCTGGAAATATCAGGAGGCTGTGTGCAGGAAGTGTCCGACCTGTTTGTCGGTTGCAAGTGGGTGGATTCTGCCGTCTCTTTTTTCCGTTATAACAGGCAGAGCAAATATTCGGAACTGATTAAGGATATAAAATACCGTAACTGCCCGGAATTGGCTTCTTGCCTTGCCGGGAAGTTCGCGGAGGAATTGTCGCGCGGCGGTTTTTTTGACGGCGTGGATATGATTGTGCCTGTCCCTTTGCATAAGTCGAAATTGCGCCGTAGGGGGTATAACCAAAGTCTGTTCATCGCGGAAGGTGTGTCGGACGTTGCGGGCATAAAGGTGGTCGAGGCTCTTGCCGCCGTGCGTCCGCACGCATCCCAGACATCCAAATCGTCGGAAGAACGCCGTCGCAATGTCGCCGAGGTTTTTGAGGTGGTAGAAGATGTTGCCGGTAAGACAGTGCTGTTGGTCGACGATGTAATCACCACCGGCGCGACTGCTACCGTATGCTGCGACGTGCTGGGCGCGGCAGGTGTCGGCCGTGTGAAAGTACTTTCGTTAGCTTTCGCCTCGACAGTGTGACGCTACAAGTTTGAATATAAACTAATAAATATTAAAATAATATATGCGTGATTGTCGTATAGGAAAAAATGCTTATATTGCCTAAAATTATTGTCCTGCTGATGTTTTTAATGGATTCTTATCATAGCGGGATGGTGTTTATAAAGAGTCCGACACCTTAAAATCAATTTTTATGATTAAGGAAATTTTACATTATGTGAAATTATCAGTGCCGCTTTTGGCTCTGTTGTTTTTTGGAACAATGGAAGCGCAGAATCCTGGACCCGGAGTAGATCCGGATGCTGTTATTCTCGATGATTTTGAAAGCGGAAGCTATGACAAATGGAAAACCCGCCCCGGCTCGCGCGGCGAGGTAATGTCGTTTGAACTGATGGATGCCTCTGAGGGCGATGTGGTGCGTTTTGGCGATTATGCGTTGAAAGTCAACATTGATTTCACCAATGCTCAGGCACAGCAGACGCTTGTCGCGCAGATAACGCCTTCCGCTACTGAAGATTTGCAGATTCCGGGAAATGCATCCGGCGGCAAGAAGCTTGGAATGTGGCTGTATGCCACCGAAGGTGTGCAAGGCATGTGGGTCAGGGTTTCTACTCGTCCTATCGGTGCCACTTCCGGCGTGACAAATACCGATTTGGCTTCTTCGATTGACTGGACAGGATGGAAATACGTGGAATGCGATCTTCCTGCCGAACACGAGTTCCATCCCGATTGCATAAGGTTTGTCGTCCTGAAAAGTTACGAGAACTATTATGTTAACGATTATGTGATAATTGACAATATCAGGGTGACTAACCAATCGTTTGCGGAAGACTTTGCCGCTCCGGTGATTCCGTCGTTGACAGGCAACGGTACCGTTCTCGACGGAGGGACATATACGACAAGCAAAATCGATATTTCAGCTTCCTTTAACGATTCTCCGGCAAATTCAAGTGGCATAAATTATGAAAGTGTAGTCATTGACGTGGATGGCAATGAATTCAGGGAAGGAGATTCGGGATTCGTATTGGACAGGGACGGAAACACAGTCGAACTTACAGGATTGAGCCTGTCGAACGGAGCGCATAACGCGGAGGTAATTGTGGAGGATAACTTCGGGAATATCGCTTTCCAGCGGGCGGCATTCACTGTCGACGCTTCCGACGGGAAGGCAACGGCCGTGACTGTGGAGAGGGATGATGCCGCTTATGTGGGCACTCCTTACTATTTGGACATCGTTACGGACAATCCTAAAGACATAAAAGAATTGCAGCTTGTCTTGGAGATGAATAATATCGGGACCGTTGCCGATGCCGGTGGAGTTGAGTTTGCCGCTTCGGCGCAGTCTGGTAGCTCGTATGAATTTAATGGGCGGGACGGACGGTTGACAATGACTGTCGTTAATGATGTGGATGCCGCTTCCGACGGCAAACTGGCGACTGTAAGAATCGACATATCGAAGAACAGCAACCCTACCGACGTGTTGCGTTGCTCGCCGGTGTCGGCTATGGCGACGTATGCTGACGATTCATTCTCTTTGTTCTCTTTGTTCGAGGCTTTCAGCGAGAATGTCACTGCATCATATGATTTTACGGTCAACAAGCGTGTGGTTGGTGTGCCGGGCGAGATAACCGTTACCGATATGGACGGCAACGTTGTCTCAGGTGCTACGGTATATGCTTTGAGCGAGAATCTTCAGACTACGCTTGACTCCAAGACCACCGGTGCTGATGGGGTGGCAAGCGGCATGAGCTTCACCGATGTGGCGCAACCGGTCAATATCTATGTGGAGAAAGATGGTAAATATTCGTATACGCGGCTTGTGCGTACGCTTGACCCTCTACTGACGGCATCTCCGGAGTTTATTCGTTCAGGCACTACCCCTGAGCCGATGACTCAAAAGACCATTACATGGATGTCTAATCCATTACTGTCAGGCGAAAGCTCGTACGTGAAATATGCGAAGAAAGAAGATGGCGAAGTGGCTTTTGTGCAGTTGGAGGGAAAAACAAAGCTGCTTGAGTATAATGCTGTGCTGAGCAGCGGTGTTGCTAAAGGCAGCGTTGTGACAATGACTGATCTTGAGCCGGGGACAACTTACATATATCAGGTAGGTGACGGTGTGAACTGGTCGGCAACGCGAGAGTTCTCTACGGTGGCTGACACCGATAAGTTCTCTTTCAACGCTTTCGGCGACTTGCAGGCATCCTCTACCGCCGATATGTCGCGTTATATCGCTGCTGCAAAGACGACTGAGGAGCTGGAAGTTGCCCCATTGTTTAATCTGAATGTGGGCGATGTGATTGATTCTGACGACAGATACGATTATTATTCATATTATGGCTATTTGTTCAACCAGCAGCCTGTGTTCTCTAATATAGACATAATTTCCGGCTATGGTAATCATGAATATATGGGCAATGTGGATGCCGATAACTGCAAGTTCATCAACGGACACCATTCAGTGTCTCCGTCTGATAATTATGATGCCCGGTTAGTTGGTACTGGGTCGTATGCCACGGTATACGGCAATATGGTTGTGATAAGCCTTGACTGGGAACACCGCGGGCCGGAAACGCCCGCCACATTGCTTCAGGAGGAATTGAAATGGGTAGACGAGGTACTCACGGCCAATTCCGACAAGGTGTGGAAGGTGATTTCGTTGCATTACCCGGTTTATCCGAACGAATCGACACCGGGTGCTAAAGCACTGTTCGACCCGGTGCTGAGCAAGCACGGCGTTCAGCTTGTGTTCTGCGGGCATGGGCATACTTACGAAAGGGTGCAGGTGGAAAACGGGCAGAATCTTGTCCCGCCCGGAGACCGCCGCACATTCGAGCCGGTCATTGGCGGAACGATGCACATTCAGTTGGGCGACATGACATCGACCGGGCGCAACGGACGTTGGCTGCATTGTGAGGTTGACGGCAAGAAAATGGAAGTCACCGTAAGGGATGCCGATAATAATATCGTGGAAGACGAATGTTTTACGCTTTATGCTGCGGAATTGGACGATTATAAGGTTAATTTCGGCGTTTCGGCAGGAGAGGGTACGTTGACGGCTACGGTTGACGGCGAGGCGATTGCGGATGGCGACTTCGTGCAGGAATGCAAGGACGTGGAATTCAAGGCAGAACCCGGCGACGGCTATGCTGTGAAGTCGTGGACTGTCAACGGACAGGAAATGGAAAGTGATGCCGCTACTTATGTGGTGGAGGGTATTTCGGAGGACACTTCGGTGGAAGTCAGCTTCGAGAAAATAGGCGGAATTACCGGGACAGAAGATTTGTCATATTTCGTATATCCCAATCCTTGCGTGGATGAAGTGTATGTTGCCGGGGCGGAAGGCTCGTTGCTTAAAGTGACGGATGTATCTGGCAGAATACAGTTTACACGCCATATTTCGGGTGATAATGAAGCAGTTTCATTATCTGGGTTGTCAGATGGTGTCTATTTCTTCATAGTGGAGAAAGATAGGCAGGTAAAAGTTTATAAAGTTGTAAAAAATGCCAAGTAAGCGGAAATAGCCGCATCCTTTTATGTCCCGGTAGGATTATCGTCTTGCCGGGATTTTTTTCGTTAGCTTTCGCCTCGACAGTGTGACGGCGGTGTCGATTGCGATGGCGAGCAGGTAGCTGGCCGCGGTTATGAGGGCGAATGTGATGAAGAATGTGCCGACGGTGTTGGCCGTAGGCGATTCGAACAGGTGCAGCCGGAATATCTGCCGGCGCAGGAAGAACATATACGGCATGTGCAACGCCATTATGGCAAGCGAGTGCCGTCCGAACGACGACAACACCCGGTTGACGGCTGTAGGGCGCGCGAAGTACCTGACGTTGAGCAAGAGTATGATTGCGGCCGTAGCACCGCCGTAGAAAAGCAGGCAGTTGCCGGGCAGGTAGGAGCATAGTATGTCGAACCGGAAATTGTTCATACGGCAATACACTACTGTTCCGGCGAAGACTAATGCAGCTATTATCAGTATTTTGCGATTTATGCCGATGTTTGTCAGCTCCTTTGATTTCATATACCTGCCGAGGGCGAAGAAAGGCATCGCATAAAGTGATTGCCGCAGGTCCAAAGGCAACTCGATTTTATAGTAATAGAATATTAGACCGATGGCAAAGGTCGTGGCGAGCAGCAGTGTCTTGCGTTTTATCAGGCAGTCGAGCAGATAGTAGATGACACTGATATTGAACAGCGCGATGAGGAACCATGCCGGGCCTACTACGGCCGAGGGAAACCATAGGGTAAGGCGGTGTATGGGCTTTTCCCAAGCTCCGCCTTGCAGATGGAATAGTAGGGAGAAAGCGGCTGTGTAGAGCAGGAACGGGACGATGAGCGATTTGAACCGCCGGGGGATGAAGTCTCTACGGTTTTTGTAGAACATCCCTGACAGGAAAAAGAACAGCGGCATATGGAAAATGTAGATTTCCATATCGAAATATCCACGCAGGTGCGCCCATATCACGCAGATTATGCCGATGCCTTTCAGCACGTCTATCCTTAGGTCCCGGTTTTTCTCCATATCGTGTGGAAAATTGCGCAAAGGTAGTAGAAAAAAGTATTATTGCAAAAAAATCCGGCAACAGCGGGTGTTGTTGCCGGACCGGTTACAGTGATTGTAAATGGGCTTTTGCCGAAATAGCAAAACAGTAATGAATCAGCCCATTTTTCCGGTGAGATATGCCCGTGTGCGTTCATCCACGGGGCTTTCAAACATTTTCTTGGTGTCGTCGTATTCTATGAGTTCTCCGAGGAACATGAACATCGAGCGGTCGGAGATTCGCATTGCCTGCGACATATTGTGTGTCACGATTAGTATCGTCACTTCTTCTTTCAGTTTCACGAGAAGTTCCTCGATGTGCTTTGTAGCGATGGGGTCGAGCGCCGATGTCGGCTCGTCCATCAGCAGGATGTCGGGCTGCAATGCGAGCGAGCGGGCGATGCAGAGGCGTTGCTGCTGGCCTCCGGAAAGGAACGTTCCGCGCTTTGTGAGCGAGTCTTTCACTTCGTCCCAAAGCATTACGTTGCGCAGGTTGCGTTCCACGATTTCATCTTTCTGGCTGCGCGACAGGCGGATTCCGTTGAGGATATATCCGGCAAGCACGTTGTCGTAGATGTTCATCGTAGGGAACGGGTTAGGGCGTTGGAACACCATGCCGATATGGCGGCGTTCCTCCATGGGTTGCATCAGCAGCACGTTTTCGCCGTTGAGCAGTATCTCTCCGGTCACGCGGATGTTGCGGTAAAGCTCGTGCATGCGGTTGATGGCGCGCAGCAATGTGCTTTTTCCGCATCCCGACGGGCCCATTATTGCTGTGATGCTGTTGCGCTCGATGTCGGCCGTCACATGTTTCACGGCCATCGTGCTGCTTGTGTATGAAATGCATACATCCTTTATCTGGAGTATGGGATTGATTATATCTTCCATTTTTTTGCGATTCTTTTAGCTAATAAGTTAAGACAAAGTACGAAAGTCAGGAGGAACAGCGAAGCTCCCCAAATGAGGCTTTGCAGATTCGGGTCGTTGAAGAATTCCCAAATCAGCAGCGGCACGGCCGACATCGGTTTTTCGATGTTGTAGCTTATGGCCGACGCGCCGAGGGCGGTGAACATCAATGGTGCTGTTTCTCCTACCACACGCGATATGGCAAGCAGGATGCCAGTGAAGATACTGCCGAATGCCGACGGCAACATCACTTTAAGCATCACCCGCCAATAGCTTCCTCCCAGCGCGAGCCCGGCTTCCTTGAGCGTCTCCGGCAATATCTTCATAGTCTCTTCCGTCGAGCGGATGATGAGCGGAAGCATCATTATGAACAACGCCACGCTTCCGGCTATCGCGGAATAGCCTTTCATAGGGACAACGACCCAAATGTAGGTGATGATGCCTATGATGATTGACGGCGTGCCTTGCAGCAGGTCGGTAAGGTAGCTGACGCATATCGAGAACCAGTTTTTCTTGTATTCCGCGAGGCAGACGCCGCACAGGATTCCCACCGGTATCGCTACGACGGCGGCAAGCAGAAGCATGATGAATGTGCCGATTATGCCGTTTGCTATTCCTCCCGGCATCGGCTCGCCGGCTGATGCGGCCATTAGTGCCTCGTAGGCATTCGGAGTGGCTTCCGACAGGAATGTCCAGTTCAACTGTTTCCATCCTTTTATGAGCACTTCACCGAGGATAGCCAATAATGGAATGGCTGTCAGTCCGGAAAGCACGCATACGGTGATGTAGAGCAGTTTGTCCTTGAATATCCGTAATCGAATAGTATCGTTGAATTTCATAGAAATGTCTGATTTAAAACGTTTAGACGTGTTGCGCGCGGCGGATAAGTATCTTGCCTATCATATTTATCACGGCCGTAATCAGGAACAGCAGCAGCCCGATGGCAATCAGCGACGACAGTTTCAGACCGTCGGCCTCGCCGAACTGGTTGGCGATGATACTTGCCATGGTGTTGCCCGTTGTCCGCAGCGTGTCGGGTATCTGGTTCGTGTTTCCGATGAGCATCGTGACGGTCATCGTTTCTCCCAAAGCCCTTCCGATTGCAAGAATGTAGGAAGAGAATATGCCGGAACCGGCCATCGGGAACACGACACGCTTTATCACTTCCGCGCGTGTCGCCCCCATTGCGTATGCGCCTTCTTTCAGGTCGGACGGAACCATCTTTATGAATTCCGAGCTAAGCGATGCGGCGTATGGCACAATCATAATCGACAGCACGAATGATGCCGTCAATATGCCCGAGCCTTGCGGCGAGAGGTCGAGGTGCATGAACACGTGCCGCAGCGCATAGAATCCCCACAATCCGTAGATGATGGAAGGAATACCGGCAAGCAGGTCGGTTATGGTACTTAGAATCGTTGCGATTTTCCGTCCCTTGAAGTATTCGCCGGTAAAAAGTGCTACCGGCAGGGAGAACGGGATGCACATTATCAGTGCCAGAATGGTGGTGAGGAGTGTGCCGGTGATGAACGGCAGGGCTCCGTAGCTTTCCTTACCTTCAGTCGTCACCCAGTCGTCGGAGAAGATGAAATGCCAGAATCCGAAATGTTCGAATGCTCCTGAAGCATCGACGGTGAGCGAGTAGATTATCCCACCGCCGATGAGAGGTATGACGATTGCAGATAAGATTAGCAGCAGTTTGAAAATCTTGTCCTGCATAGACTTTTATTTAGTTCGTGAAATGTGTTCTCAGCCGGGTATTCTATTTTATTACCGGCTGGCCGTCGTAGGTTACGGTTTTCAGGTTCTGAAGGCTAAGTTCTACGGCTTTTTTGGGAAGCGGCGCGTAGTGTACGGTGGCTGTCGTGCTTTGCACGCTGTCGCTGAGCATGTATTGCATCAGTGCCACGGTCGCTTGTGCTTGCGCGAGGCTTCTGTCGGAATAGTTCTGTTCCTTGTAGATGAGCAGCCAAGTGAAGCAGCTGATAGGATATGCTCCTTCTGTCGCCGCGTCGGTTATCGAGCAGCGTGTGTCCTGCGGTATGTCGCCGGCCGCTGCCGAGATGCTTTCCGTCGACGGTTTGATTAGCTCGCCGCGTTTGTTGTATACGCTTGCATAGTTGAGTTTCTGTGCGAAAGCGTATTCAGAACCTATGTAACCTAAAGAGTAGGGGGTCTGCGAGATGATGCCGGCCACGCCCGGGTTGCCTTTGGCTGCCTGTCCCACAGGGAAATCGACTGTCTTGCCCGAACCGTAGGTGTTTTTCCAGTTTTCGCTGACCTTTGTCAGATAGTCGGTGAACACGAATGTCGTGCCGCTGCCGTCGGAACGGAACACGAGGATTATGTCCTTTGCCGGGAGTGTCACGTCAGGGTTGATTTCCTGAAGTCGCTTGTCGTTCCATTTGGTAATCTTCCCCGCATAGATGTCGGCAATCACTTCCCCCGAAAGGTTCAGCGATGCCACGCCCGGTATGTTGTATGCCATGACAACCGCGCCCATGCAGGTCGGGATGTGTACCACCGGTTTCATTTCTTTCATTTCGTCGTCGCTCAAGAAAGCGTCGCTTCCGGCGAAATCCACGATGCCGTCTTTCAGGTTGCGTACACCGCCGCCGCTGCCTATGCCTCCGTAGGATACCTTGTCGGCGTGCGAGTCACCGTAAGCCTTGAACGACATTGTGTAGAATGGCAATGGGAATGTGGCTCCCGCACCTGTCAAATCGACGGCTTCACGGCCGTCCGCATTTTTCTTTTGCCCGCCGCAGGCTGTAGATGCTATCGCAATCAGACCTGCCATTAAAAATAAATAAAACTTTTTCATTACTGTTTTGAATTTAGTTGTTATTCTATTTCACGTGCAAAGGTCATACAAGCGTGTAACAAACTAATTACAGCGGTGTAACAAAACTGTAACATTTCTCTTCCTCTGTTTGCGGAGCGGAGCCGTATGTGGAAGAGAGAGACATAAAACTGGCCTCGTGGAGGCCGCACTCGTAGC
>UMFR01048719.1_pt1 | contig 33250 bp, 21 predicted proteins | sample 1965041 | NCBI WGS metagenome assembly UMFR01 (sample SAMEA4836049, study PRJEB28245) | human gut metagenome | biome: gut microbiome; material: fecal sample | place: Denmark | collected 2008
CGCGGCGCGCAGCGTGAAATGCTGTTGCCGAGCTTGCTCGCAATAGCCGCTCCGGTCGTTGTGGGGCTCGTATTCGGTGTTGCGGGTGTTATGGGACTTCTGGTTGGCGGCCTGAGCTCGGGATTCGTCCTTGCCGTATTCATGGCCAATGCAGGCGGCGCATGGGACAACGCAAAGAAACTTATTGAAGAGGGTTATCTCGGCGGCAAAGGCTCGGAACACCACAAGGCTACGGTCGTGGGCGATACCGTCGGTGATCCGTTCAAGGATACGTCAGGCCCGTCGCTAAATATCCTCGTCAAGCTGATGTCGATGGTGTCGATCGTAATGGCCGGCCTTACTGTCGCGTTCCATCTCTTCTGATACATTATAGACAATACCCCATAAAACATACAGGCGCAACCCCTTGAGGTTGCGCCTGTATTATGTATATGTTTTACGAGAATGTTACTCCGCTCCGCCGCCCAAGGCGTGGTAGAGGTTGATGACACCCTGTATCTCGTCGAAACGGTCCGATACGGCCGTCAGCTCCGCTTGCAGGAGAGTCTGGCGTGCCGTGAGTACCTCGAGGTAGTTCTGCGACGAGTATTGCATCAGCAGCTCCGAACTGCGTACGGTCGACTCCAACGAGAGTATCTGCTGCTGGTCTATCTGTTGGCGCTGACGTGCCGTCTGCCACTGTATAAGGGCATTGTTCACGTCGGTGCCGGCATCAAGCAGGCTCTGGCGGAAAGAGAGCAGCGCCTCCTCCTGCTGTGCCTTGGCTATGCGCAGGTTAGCGATATTTTTGCCGCGGTTGAACAACGGCTGCACGAGCGATCCCACGGCCGTGAAGAGCCACTGTCCGGGGTTGGTGATGGCGGCGCCTGCCGCGTTGGTCCATCCGGCCGATCCGCTCAGCGTAATGCTGGGGTAGAAGGCTGCACGGGCCACATTGGTGGCATAGAACGCCTGCGCAAGGGCGGCCTCACTCTGGCGTACGTCGGGACGGCGCTGCAGCAGCTGCAAGGGAACCCCTGCGGCAAGTTCCGTGGGGAAACGCTGCTCGCCGATAGTCGTACGATCGATCTTCTGCGGGGCTATTCCGAGCAGGGCGGTAAGCGTATTCTCCATCTGGTCGATCTGCTGGCGCAGCGAGGCGATGGATGCATCTACCGATAACTTGCTCGCCTCAGATTGAGCCACAGCCAGTTCCGTAGCATCGCCTGCCGCCTTGAGAGCCTTCATGGCACGGACATTCTCTCCCCAGTTGGCCGCCGTACGCTCGCTGATGTCGAGTTGAGCATCGAGCATAAGCAGAGAGTAGTAGCTGTTGGCTATGGTGGCTATAAGCTGCGTCTGGACAGCCTGCCTGTACGCCTCGCTCTGTTCGAGAGCTGCCTTGGCGCCACGTTTGGCATTTGTCAGCTTGCCGAATATGTCGACCTCCCACGAAGCCGATGCGGCTATGTCATAACTCTTGGTCATGGCGTTGCCGTCAACGCTGCGGAGCGTTCCCGACGGCTCGAACGATATCGAGGGCAGATAGGCCAGACGCGAAGTCATGAGCGTGGCTTCCGCCTCGGTAACCTTAAGCCGGGCAATATTAAGGTCGGTATTGTTCTGCAGGCCGGTCTCGATCAGGGCCTGCAGTTTGGGATCCGTGAAGAGCTCCCGCCACGAGAGCGAAGCGATCGAGGTAGTATCGGCCGAGGTGGCAGCCGCCTGACGGTAGAGGCTGTCCACAACGGGCATATCGGGTCGCTCGTAGCTCTTGTACACGGAGCAGGCTCCAAGGCCGACCCATGCCGATATGCAATATAATATTATGAGTTTTTTCATGATTCTATTGATTCGTTACGTTCTACTTGACCGGCTCGTTGTTCAACTTCTCGAGGTCACGCGCGGGCATGAGTTTCTCCTGAAGATATTGGAACACGATGAAGAGCACCGGCACGATGAAGAGCAGGGCGACGGTTCCGATGAGCATACCGCCCACGGTTCCCACACCGATCGAGATATTACCGTTGGCACCCACACCCGTAGCGAACATCAGCGGCAGCATACCGAAGACCATCGTAAGCGAGGTCATCAGGATGGGGCGCAGACGTACCTTTGCTGCCGAGATTGCGGCCTGCGTGATACTCATGCCGTGGTGGCGGCGCTCCGAGGCGTACTCGGTAAGCAGGATGGCCGTCTTGGCCAGAAGGCCGATAAGCATGAGCAGACCGATCTGCAGGTAGATGTTGTTCTCCAGACCGAACATCTTGGCGAAGAGGAAGCTTCCGGCCAGACCGAACGGTACCGACAGGATGACGGCGATGGGGATGAAGAGGCTCTCGTAGAGGGCGCAGAGGATAAGGTATATGAATACGATGCAGATGATGAATATGACGGTTGTCGAGCTGCCCGTCGAGGCCTCCTCACGCGACATACCTCCGAACTCGTATCCGTAACCTGCGGGCAGGGTCTCCGCCGCAACCTCGCGTACGGCCTGTATGGCCTGTCCCGAGCTGTATCCGTTGGCCGGTGTACCGTTGACCGAGATGGCCGAGAAAAGGTTGAATCGCGACAGCGTCTCGGCACCGTAGACACGCGTCAGCGTGAGGTACTGGCTCACGGGTGACATCTCGCCCGAGGAGTTGCGCACGAACATGTTCTTGAGCGACTCGGTATCGAGACGGAATTCGGGTGCGGCCTGCACCATGACGCGGTAGAGCTTCGAGAAGCGGTTCATGTTCGAAGAGTAGGTACCGCCGATATATCCCGCCAGCACGTTCAGTACATCGGTCGGAGATACGCCGTTGCGCTTGCAGAGCGCAGCGTCGACCTCGACCAGATATTGCGGGAACTTGGTATCGAACGACGTCGTGGCTCGAGCGATCTCGGGGCGTGCGTTGAGTTTGTCGATCATGTTGCGCGTAACGGTCAACAGATCCTCTATGGTGCCTCCCTTCTGATCCTGTACGTAGAGCTCGAAACCGCTGCTGACACCATATCCCGGGATCATCGGCTGTGCGAATGCCATAATGTCGGCCGAGGTGATGTCGGAGGTAAGGCGGTAGACCTCCGAGATGACAGAATTGATGTCATCACCCTTCTCTGTACGCTGCTCCCACGGTTTGAGTCGCAGGATGAACATACCGTTCGAAGAGCCCTGACCGCTTATCATACCGTTACCCGTAATCTTCGAGTAGATCTGTATCTGCGGTATAGTCTTGATGCGGGCGTCGATCTCGTCCATAACCACACGTGTCTGCTCGAGGCTGTTACCGGGTGAGGTACGTACGTCGACGAAGATCGTACCCATATCCTCCTGCGGCACGAGACCTGTCTTGGTGGTGCTCATCAAGTAGTAGAGGCCGCCGCAGGCTACAACGAGCAGGATGGCCGCCAGCCACTTGTTCTTGAGCATGAACATTACGCCTCCCTTGTATTTGTTCACAAGACGGTGGAATGCCGAGTCGAAGGCTATGTGGAAACGAGACGAGAAACTGAGTTTTTCGTTCTTCGAGGCGTCGGCATGCGGGGTCATGATCAGGGCACAGAGGGCGGGGCAGAGAGTCATGGCGCTGACGAGCGATATACCCACCGCAACGGCCATCGTCAAACCGAACTGCGTGTAGAAGGTACCCGTCGTGCCACCCATGAAGCTCACGGGGATGAACACCGCCATGAAGACGACGGTCGTAGTTACAAGCGCCGAGGTGATGTTGCTCATAGCGTCTACGGTAGCGCGGTATGGCGACTTGTAACCCTCGTCGAATTTGGCCTGCACGGCCTCGACCACCACTATGGCATCGTCGACGACCGTACCGATCACAAGCACGAGGGCAAACAGTGTCAGCATGTTCAGACTGAAGCCAGCCGCTATGAGGAATGCGAATGTTCCGACCAGCGAGACGATGATCGACAGCGCGGGAATGAACGTCGAACGGAGACTCTGGAGGAAGACGTACACCACCAGAATTACGAGGATGATGGCCTCGATAAGGGTCTTGACCACATTCTTGATCGAGGCGTCGAGGAAGTCCTTAGAACTCATCAGGTCGGCGATCTCCATACCCTTCGGGAGGTTCTTCGTGATCTCGGCGACCTCCTTGTCGATCTGCTCGATGATCTCGTTGGCGTTCGAGCCCGAGGTCTGGGCAATCATACAGTTCGAACCCGGGTGCCCGTTCACCTCACCGATGTAGGTATATGTACGCGAGCCGAGCTCGATGGTAGCCACATCCTTGAGGCGGAGTACTTCACCGTTTGGCAGCGAGCGGATGACCATGTTCTCATAGTCCTGCTCGAACTCGTAGCGGCCGCGATACTTGAGCACATATTGGAACGTATTGTTCGACTCGGCGCCGAGCGTACCCGTTGCGGCCTCGAGGTTCTGTTCGTCGAGCACCTGCGTTATATCCGACGGAATAAGTCCGTATTGTGCCATCTTGTTGGGATCGAGCCATATTCGCAGCGAGTAGTCCGAACCCATGACATTCACCTCACCGACGCCGGCGATACGCGCCAGACGGGGCTCGATGTTGATCTTGAGGTAGTTGTTCAGGAAGCTCTCGTCGAACGAGTCGTCGGGGCTGTAAAGTGCCAGCGCCTTGATGTTACTCGTCTGACGCTTGCGCACGTTGATACCGCTTCGCGTAACCTCGGCAGGCATAAGACCCTGAGCCGTAGCGATACGGTTCTGGACGTTCACCGTAGCCATATCTGGGTCGGTACCCTGACGGAAGTAGATGGTGATACGCGCCGATCCGGTATTGGTGGCCGTAGAGGTCATGTACATCATGTTCTCTACACCGTTCAATGCCTCCTCGAGGGGTACAACCACACTCTTCAAGACGGTCTCGGCATTGGCTCCGGTGTAGGATGTCGATACGCTGACGGTCGGGGGTGCGATTTCGGGGAACTGTTCCACTGGGAGCTGCGACAGACCGATGAGTCCCAGAATCAGAATGACAACGGATATTACTCCGGCCAATATCGGTCGATCGATAAATAACTTGATCTTCATGGCGCGGATTACTCTTTATTTGTCTGACTCTTAACCTCGATTCCATCGCGCAGCAGGCCGGCGCCTTCGGCTATGATCTCATCGCCCTCGGCCAGACCCGACTCGACGATATATTCGGTTCCGTTGTCGAGTTTGTATACGGTGATGGGTGTTGACTGCGTCTTGCCGTCGACAACCTTATAGACGAAAATACGGTTCTGCAACTCGTATGTCGCCGTCTTGGGGATGATGATACATCCGCGGCGGGTTGTCGGGATCGTCACCTGACCGCTTCCTCCGTTATGCAGCAGGCCCTCGGGATTGGCGAAGGTGGCACGCAGGCGCAGCTTTCCGGTGCTCTCCTCGACCGTGCCGCTGATGGCGTCGATACGTCCCTTGTGGGGATAATCAGCGCCGTTAATCATCTTGAGGCTGACGTCGGGCATCTGAGCTATGGCGGCATCAAGCGACCCGTACTGCTGTATGAGGTCGAGGATCTCAACCTCCGAGAGCGAGAGGTAGGCGTGCATCTGCTCCGTGTCGGCAACCGTCACCAGAGGCTCGGTTATGCTGCTGCTTACGAGTGCGCCCACACGGTACTGGATCATACTTGCAACACCGTCCACGGGGCTCTTGACCTCGGTGTACGACAGATTGTTGCGTGCGTTTATCTCCTGAGCCGATGCCTGAGCCAATGCGGCTTCGGCCGCGGCGAGCGTGTTGCGGGCCGACTGCAGGTCGAAGTCCGAAACGATATTCTCCTTGTAGAGCTGCTCCTTGCTGTCGGCCGTGAGCTTGGCGGTGGCCAGCTGGGCCTCGGCGCTCTTGACGTTGGCGATGGCCGTCTCGAGGGCGGCCTTGTAGGGCACCTGATCGATAACGAATAGTATCTGTCCTTTGTGTACGGCGTCACCCTCGTTGATACGGATCTCGGTAATGAGTCCGCTTACCTGAGGGCGTATCTCAACATACTGATGGCCGCGCAGTTTGGCCGTATACTCGGTGTTGAGCGTGCGGTCGCTCAATGAGACGACGAGTGTTTTGTACTCGGTCTCGGCCTGCTGGGCCTGTTGCTCCCCGCAGGCCGAAAGCAACAACAGACCGGCGAGAAAAAAGAAAGATTTTTTCATTACGATGCGTATTATTTTTGACGTTTATTGGATTTTCCTCTGGTTAATTAACGTACAAAATTAACATTTTTTATTAATAAACACAAATGTGTTGACGGACGGCCGAAATGTGATGTCTAACGTGCGCCGGGTGATTGGAAATTTGTATTCAAAAGATTAACTTTGTCATGTGGCATCTGGTTCGGCCGCCTCACGCGAATGGAAATTTCATACGAAATTGGTTTTTGACCTCTGTTCGCGAGGCCATTGTGCGGACTGTACCGCACATGGGCTGAATACCTTGACGAGTGTTATGAAATCGACCAAAATAACCGTAAGCATCGACCTGCTGTTCTGTCTGGTCATATTGCCGGCGATCATCATGCTGGTGCCGGTGGACAAGTGGTATGCCCACAATGCGTGGTTTCTGGTTACGTTCGTGGCGTACCTCTACCTGCTCTATTTCATCTACCGCAAATCCAACATTCCGACGCTCATCATGCAGCGGCGTTATGCGAAGGTGGCGGCCGTGGTGGCGGTACTGGTGTTTCTCACGATATTGGTTGGCGACTTCCCGCAGTCGGAGAGCGTCAACCGCAACGCTATACTCGATCTGGCCACGCGTCAGCGAATACGGAGGCAGACGGTGTGGTTTTTCTTCCTCATAGTGACCGGTTTCAGTCTCTCGATTGAGCTTACGATCGAGCTTTTCCGCCAGATCATATCGCGTCAGCAGATCGAGGCCGAGAAGAACAAGGCCGAACTGGCACTCTATAAGGCTCAGATAAATCCGCATTTCCTGTTCAACACGCTCAATGCCCTCTACGGCCTTGTCATAACCAAGTCGGAGAAGACCGAGTCGGCCTTCATGAAGTTCTCGAACATATTGCGGTACATGTATGCCCACACCAATTCGGTCACGATACCCGTCAGCAGCGAAATCGACTACATACGGCAATATGTCGATCTGCAGTCGCTGCGTCTGAACCGCCACACGCGGGTCGAGTTTGACGTGAGGATGGATGAGCACGACGTGCAGATCCCGCCCATGATCCTGATCACGTTTGTCGAGAATGCCTTCAAGTACGGCACCTCCTCGGATGAGGATTGTCTCATCTCGATACGTATCGCCGTCAAGGATGGGACGCTGCGTTTCGAGACCGAGAACGACGTGATGAAGACGCCGCCGCAGAATGAGCCGGCCATAGGTATCGAGAACTGCCGCAAGCGTCTCGAACTGCTCTATGCCGACCGCTTTACGCTTGACGTGTCGCAACGGGATCACAAATTTCATATCTTATTGACAATAAAGCTGCAATGAAGACAAGGCGAATATCATGCATAGCCATAGACGATGAGCCGTTGGCGCTGTTGGTCATAAGCCGCTTCTGCGAGCGGCGCGGCGACATCGACCTTAAGACCTTCAGTGAGCCGCGTGTGGGTATAGAGCAGATACGGCTGTTGAAACCCGATCTTGTGCTGCTCGATATCGAGATGAACAGCATCAGCGGTTTGGATGTTGCCGGAGCATTGCCGTGTGAATGTTGCTTCATCTTTACCACGGCACATGCCCAATATGCGCTTGACGGTTTTGATCTGGATGCGGTCGACTTCCTGCACAAGCCTTTCGCATACGAACGTTTCGATCAGGCGATCGACAAGGCGCGCCGACGCATCGATGCACGCCGCGGTCATGAAACGGATAATCTGGTCGTCAAGCAGGAGTACAACAACATCTCGATACCGTACGGCGACATACTGTATGTCGAGGCAATGGGCAACTATGTGAAGATATTGCGCCGATCGGGAGGATATGTCCTATCGCGCACGGGGATCAAGGCTCTGTCGGAGATGCTGCCCTCGCCGCAGTTCCTGCGTGTGCACCGCTCGTACATAATCCCCCTGCATGGGGTCGAACACTTCTCCAAACGCGAAGTCAAGATCGCGGGGCGTGCTGCCCCGATACCTATCGGCAGGCATTATGCCGAACTCACGTGCGAGATACTCTCCCACATGGGCGATTGACGCGCCGGTATGGGCTCCCGTATCATTGTAATAATTCTATAAAATTCTTATTAAATGTGAATATCGTAGGATAATTTTATCTATTTTTGCATGCTGACACACGTGTCAGACATCGTAGTCAGCATGTGGCGTCGGCATAGTGGCAGGCGTGGCGGATGGCTTGTCGCAACAGCGCTTTGGGTGGCTTGCTGCCGCGAAGGGTTTGATTAAGGATAAAATTATCTATATATGGCAGATTACAGGATGGGGCTCGATATCGGGTCGACGACCGTGAAGGCCGTCGTTCTGGATGACGCGGGTCACGTGTGTTATTCGAAATACGAACGTCACAACGCTCATGTACCACAGACGCTTGCGGCCGTATTTGCCGAGATATGGGAGCGTCTGAAGGATGGGCGCATGCGGTTGAACGTTACGGGATCCGTCGGTTTGGGTATTGCCGAGCGCAGCAAGATCGACTTCATACAGGAGGTTGTCGCATCCACGGCTTACGTGAAGCGGTACTATTCCGCGGCGGCTACCATCATCGACATCGGCGGTGAGGATGCCAAGGTGGTATTCCTCAATGACGGCGGCGCGCCCGACATGCGCATGAATGGCAACTGTGCCGGCGGTACTGGTGCCTTCATTGACCAGATGGCGGTGCTGCTCAACACTACGCCCGAGGGTCTGGACGAGCTGGCGCGCAAATCGACACACATCTATCCCATAGCGTCACGCTGCGGCGTATTTGCCAAGACCGATATACAGAATCTTGCGGCCAAGAACGCCTCGCGCGAGGATCTTGCCGCGTCGATATTCCATGCCGTGGCCGTACAGACCGTTGTAACGCTGTCGCACGGCTGTGACATACGCACTCCGGTGCTCTTCTGCGGCGGGCCGCTGGCCTTCCTGCCATCGCTGCGCAAGGCGTTCATCGACTACCTTCACCTGACGGACGAGCAGGTGGTGGTTCCGTCGGATGCCCAGCTGCTGCCGGCATGGGGCGCAGCGCTGATGGCTCAGGGCGAGCAGTGCATGACGGCTGCGGAGTGGAACGCCCACATCGCCAAGAATGCCCCGCACGGTATGCGCTCGTATGCGTCGCTGCCGCCGATCTTCGCCAACGGCGAGGAGTTGGAGGCGTGGCGCAAATCCAAGGGCAACCATCTGATGGCGCCTGCGCCGCTGCATGCGGGACGCATGGAGATGTTTCTGGGTATAGATTCGGGTTCGACGACCACCAAGATCGTGGCCATGGATCGGGACAAGCACCTCCTTTTCTCGTACTATACGCCCAATGAGGGAAATCCCGTGGCAGCCGTGGAGCGCGGTTTGTGCAAGCTGCTCGAAGATTGTGCGGATGCGGGGACGGAGCCCGTCATTTGCGGCGGCTGCTCGACCGGATATGGCGAGGACCTCATAAAGGCTGCCTTCCATCTCGACTACGGCATAATCGAGACTATCGCACACTATATCGCCGCGCGTGAGATCACGCCCGACGTATCGTTCATACTCGACATCGGAGGTCAGGACATCAAGGCCATCTTTGTCGACCGCGGCGTGCTGACCCGCATGGAGATCAACGAGGCCTGCTCGTCGGGATGCGGATCCTTCATCGAGACCTTTGCCAAGAGCCTCGGATACAAGGTGTCGGAGTTCGCGGCGCTGGCCTGCACGGCTGAGTTCCCGTGCGATCTGGGTACGCGCTGCACGGTCTTCATGAACTCGAAGGTCAAGCAGGTGCTGCGCGAGGGGGCGTCGATTGCCGACATAGCGGCCGGCCTCTCATACTCGGTGGTAAAGAACTGCCTCTATAAGGTTCTCAAGTTCCGCAGTGCGGATGAACTTGGGGATCGCGTTGTGGTTCAGGGCGGCACGATGCGAAACGACGCCGTAGTGCGTGCTTTCGAACGTCTGACCGACCGCGAGGTCTTCCGCAGCGAACGTCCCGAACTGATGGGTGCGTTCGGATGCGCTCTTTATGCCCGCGACAGAGCTGTCGAGGGTGCGCCTCTGGAAAGTCTTGTCGATGCGGCTTCGTACACATCGCAGACGATACAGTGCCACGGATGCGAAAACCAGTGTATGGTTACGCGATACCGTTTTGCCAACGGCAACAGCTACTTCTCGGGCAACAAATGCGAGCGCCACTTCTCGAACCGCGGCAGCTACGACGTGCAGGGCAGCAATGCCTACACCGAGAAACTGCATCTGCTGTTCGACCGTCCCGAGCGTAGGGACGGCCGTATGACCATAGGCATCCCGCGTTGTCTGAATATGTATGAGGAGTATCCTTTCTGGCACACTCTACTGTATAATTGCGGTATACGTGTCGTGCTCTCTGAGGCGTCGAACATGGCCGCATACGAGAACAACGTGCGCAAGGTTATGTCGGACAACATCTGCTTCCCAGCCAAGCTGGTGCACAGCCATATAGCTACACTTGCAGCGCAGGGTGTTGACCGCATACTCATGCCTTATGTCATATACGAGCGTTCGGAGGACAGCAAGGCCGTCAACAGCTACAACTGCCCGATCGTGTCGGGATATTCGGACGTTGTGCGCAGCGTCGAGAAGCTCCCCGTACCGCTCGACACTCCGACGGTATCGTTCCGCTCGGAGAAGTTGCTGCGCCGCCAGTGTGTAGATTATCTGCGCACGCTCGGCGTAGACCGCAAAACTGCCGTCAAGGCTTTCCGTCTTGCGTTGAACGAATACCGATCGTTTACACGGCGGATGAAGGCGGCGGATGAGAATATCGTGGCTGCGAGCCGTGCGGCAGGACGTCTGACAATAGTACTTGCGGGACGTCCATACCATGCCGATCCGCTCATACAGCACAAACTCTCGGATATGATCGCCTCGATGGGTGTGGATGTTATTACGGACGACATCGTACGTGACGAACAGATCGAGATCGGCGATACGCATTTCGTTTCGCAATGGGCTTACCCGAACCGTATCCTGCGTGCGGCGGAGTGGTGCGTGCGTCAGGGCAGCGATGTGCAGTTCGTGCAGATGACCTCGTTCGGCTGCGGACCCGATGCACTGCTTACGGACGAGGTGCGCGATCTGCTGGGCCGATACGGCAAGAGTTTCGCTCTGCTGAAGATCGACGACGTCAGCAATATCGGCTCGCTGAAGTTGCGCGTGCGCTCGCTTATCGAGAGCCTCAAGCTGGGCCACTGCCATCGCTCGGAGACGCGTCCGTTTGTCACGACGCCCGTATTTGGCGAGAAGGACCGTCACCGCAAGATATTGATCCCATTCTTCACGCCATTCATCTCGCCGCTGATACCGCATATCGTGGCGCGTGCGGGCTACGAGGTGGAGAGTCTGCCCGCCAGCTCGGCATATACGGCCGAGATGGGACTCAAGTATGCCAACAACGAGATATGCTATCCCGCGACGCTTATCGTGGGCGATATGATCACGGCGTTGCAGTCGGGCCGTTATGACATTGAAAACACTGCCGTGGCCATCTCTCAGACGGGAGGCCAGTGCCGCGCCAGCAACTACATATCGCTTATAAAGAAGGCGCTGGTGGAGGCCGGATATGCCAATGTGCCCGTAATATCGGTAGCCCCGGGAAGCGGTCTGAAGAACGATCAGCCCGGATTCAAGATACCGTGGCGCAAACTGCTGCGTTCGGCCGTGGGATCGGTGATCTTCACCGACTGTCTTGCGCGGTTATACTATCCTGCGGCTGCGCGTGAAACGACACCCGGAGCCGCTGCAGCCCTGCGCGACAAATATATGGCCGAGGCTGTCAAGATTATCCGCGAGAGGTCGGAGGGACGGCAGATAGCTTCGTTCCGAGACCTGCTTGTGCGTGCAGCCGGGGAGTTCTCGCATATAGTACCTTCGGGTGTAGATCGTCCCAAGGTCGGAATAGTGGGGGAGATATACCTCAAGTTCAACCCCTTTGCGCAGAAAGGCCTGACCGATTGGCTGGTCGAGCAGAAGATCGAGGTGGTGTCGCCCGTGTTGGCGGATTTCTTCATGCAGGGTTTCGTTAACCGTGATGTCAAGTTGCGTACGGGTCTTGAGAAGTCGCGCATACCGGATTGGCTCATGCGGCGCATATTCGCATGGATGCAGGGCATAATCGACAGTTACAATGCCGCGGCATCGAGTTTCGAATACTTCCGCCCTCTGGGCAACATATACCATGAGGCGGCCGCCGCATCGAAGATCATATCGCTCAATGCGCGTTTCGGCGAGGGGTGGCTTCTGCCGGGTGAGATTGCGACCTTTGCCGCGAGCGGTGTGAACAACGTCGTAAGCCTGCAGCCATTCGGATGTATTGCCAACCATATTGTGGCCAAGGGTGTCGAGAAACGTATCAAGACCCTGTATCCGCAGATGAATCTCCTGTCGTTGGACTTCGACGGCAGTGTCAGCGACGTGAATATCACCAACCGTCTGCTGCTGTTCATCGACAATCTGAAGAAAGGAGGCAGCGATGCGAAGTGAACCTGCTGACTGCATAGAGGCGCGTATCGTGGAGGCGGCGCGCGCATTGTTCATAGAGAAGGGATATGCCGATGCGAGCATGAGCGACATAGCGGCCGCCGCAGGCATAAAACGCTCGACGCTGCACTACTATTTCCGCACGAAGGACCGTCTCTTTCAGGCGATATTCGCCGATATAGTGCGGGAGATATTCCCGCGCATACAGGTCATTCTGGAGAAGGAGACCCCCTTTATGGAGCGGTTGAATGCCGTCATCGACGAATATATGGCTCTGTTTCGGGCAAATCCGGCTCTGCCGCAGTTCATCATAGGGGAGATCCAGCGCGACGTACACCATCTGATACGTGTCCTGCATGAACTGGAGGTCGAAGGGTACATCTGTACAATCAAGCGGCGGCTTGTGGACGAGATACGCCGCGGAGAGTTGCGGCGGGTGCCGCTGCGTGATTTCTTCCTCACATTCTATTCGCTTGTTATATTCCCTACACTTACGCGCAACCTTATCGAGACGCTGATGCTGGAGGATGGGGAGCACTACGACGACTTCATACGTCAATGGAAACGTCGTGCACTGACGCAAGTGGGTTACCTGCTGCTTAATACGGACGATCGTACGGATGTCGATCGCATGGTCGAGACAACGCTCGGCCCCGCAACGGAAAATCTTCAGCCCACCACGTAAGAATTGCTTGCCGTAAGCGAAGGCATTATGGGAACCAAAATATATTTATGAAGCGCAAGAAAAAAGAGGGATAAAGTTTGCAGATTGCGAATTTTGTATTATTTTTGCACTCGCAAACCAAAAGAGGTGCGTTAGTTCAGCTGGTTAGAATACGTGCCTGTCACGCACGGGGTCAGGGGTTCGAGTCCCCTACGCACCGCACCAAAGCTCCGAAGATATCCTTCGGGGCTTTTTGTTTATTATTGCATCCGACGTTTGGCTATTTTGCAGTTGCTGACAGAACATACCTCAGAAGGACTCTTCAAAATATATAGATTGCTAAGCTCATATAATTAATAATTGTCCCCCAACCAGCCTTCCAAAGTATGTGTTCGACAGTCAAATCATCCAGAACAAAACACGACAGGGGCAATAGTGTATTTGGCATGTGTGAATATATGCGTATATTTGCAGGGAACCATTATGTCGCGGATATGTTTGTCCGGTAAATAAAAAACAATACAAGAAGAAACATTTTACTCTCGAGGAGTGCATACGCTCCGCTATGGCCGTTAAGTACGGAATAGACAATACGCCCGACGCCGAATCGAAGGATCACATTATTGAATCGATAGAGAATCTGCTCGATCCGCTGCAGGAGGCTTGGAGTCAACTATGCGCATCGAAAGGTATAGAACGTGACAATCTGATGATAACGTCAGGGTATCGCTGTCGCGAACTGAATAATCGCATGAAGGAATCATCAACATCGGCACATACCATCGGCTACGCGTTCGATCTGCTTCCAGCCAACCGCCTGATTATGGATTTCAGGAAATTCTGTAAGGACTATCTCTCGGATAAACCTTTCGACCAACTCATCTCGGAGCAGGAAGATAATAGCGGTATACCATCATGGATACATATCGGGTACAAGGATCATCAAGGACGGCAGCACCGGCGGATGCTGTCGATGCGCGAAGAACGTTATTATCTTTGGGAAGAATGACAGGAAGCTTTGTCGCATCATATTGTCTCGCAAGTCGGCATGTGTGATTGTATGGTGGTTGTCAACGTATTGAAGCGCTGCGCCAAAATACACGGCAGACACGACGTGCGAAAAAGACTCGACAGTGGATTTTATCCGGATTAATTAACTACTTTTGTAACGGATCGCACGTGTGCGAACCGACATATTTTATTGACGTTTGATTACGTTCTTCTTTCATATTCGAACTTCGCAACTTTGACTACAGAGAAGAGAATGTAACCGGATGTCCATGTTGTGCATATACATATTTTGTGTCCACGTGGCGCAATCTGTGCATATATGCCCACGTGGGCTGTCCGTATCCTTATTCTTTGTAGGGGCAGCGAAGGCCTGAATATGGGATAAGAGTATGCGGCAACCCACGTTTTTCATGTAGCCGTGAATCTTTTCGATTTGACACAGGCCTTTCAATGTGGAAAACATGAGTTATGGTGTCGCACGATAGAGGAGATGTCGCCCTGTACGCTTTATAATGGCCGCCACACGGCGGGCGCGGAGAGGGTTCATAATAAGATATTCTATTTAGAGCTCGGCCCCCGTAAGGGATGGGAACAGCCGTTGCCGTTGCGATCCGCCCGCGGTACGGCCAGCCCTGCCGAGCTCATTCTTCATAAAGACGCTATAGTCGGCTGAAAACAACAATCGGGCCGTGGATGGCTGTTGTTATCAGAGTCTAAGTCGAAAAGCATGTGTTGCAAATATAATGTCTCCGACGTTTTTACGATTATCATACAATAATACCGTTCTGGCCGAGGATATTACGGTATGTTTTATGCCACGTGAGGGAGAAGTGTTATACGTCGTACACCCCGTTCAGTGACGCATCTTACATAAAACGTCAGCTCCGACAGAGGCTTGCGGTTTGGCCACGGTCGGAGCTGTATTGTTGTATTTAACGTCAGCGTAGTACGCTATTTACATTGGCCGTGAATCTATCGGCCCTCGATGGCAACCTTTATCACGCCGTCCTCGCGGTTTTCGAACAGCCGATAGGCTTCGTCGATGCGTTCGAGCGGGAAGCGGTGGGTGATCAGTGGCGTTGTGTCGATAAGGCCCTGCTCTATAAGATGCAATATCTCGGCGCAGTCGCAGCCGTCGACGCCGCCCGTTTTGAACGTGAGGTTTTTGCCGTACATATCTGGCAGCGGCAGCACCTGCGGACGGTCGTACAGAGCCACTATGGTGACAATGGCATTCGGGCGGGCACATTGCCATGCGAGGCGGAACGTATCGTCGGCACCGGCAACCTCGATGACACGATCGGCGCCGCCGTGGTCGCTGTGACTACGGACAAAATCGACGCACTGTTCTGGCGTGGTTGCCAGAACGGAAGGGTAGTGGTCACGCACGAACTGCGCCCGCAGGGGCGACTTCTCGCATACGATAATGCGCTTCGGCTGCTTCAACATCACGCACAGCAGAGTGCATATTCCCGTAGGGCCTGCGCCGATGATGGCGACGGTATCTTCCGATGATATCTCCGATATGCGTGCGGCCCAGAATCCCGTGGCGAGAATGTCGCCGACGAATAGCGCCTGATCGTCGCTTACGGTATCTGGTATTCGTGTCAGCCCCTGATCGGCGTGCGGAACACGTACATACTCGGCCTGCCCGCCGTCTATGCGACACCCCAAAGCCCATCCACCGTCGGGATCGGAACAGTTGTTCACATATCCATGACGGCAGAAGAAACACTCGCCACAGAAGGTCTCGACATTAACCGTCACGCGGTCGCCCATCTTTACGGAGGTTACGGCACTGCCTACGGCCTCGACTACGCCGACCATCTCGTGCCCGACGGTTATGCCCTTGACGGCGCGGGGAACGCTGCCGTGCTTGATGTGCAGGTCGCTCGTGCAGATGCTTCCGAGGGTTACGCGCACGACGGCATCACGCGGGTCCGCGATCTCGGGCCGCGGCTTGTCCCGCATCTCGAAGCGTCCGCGGTCGATATAGGTGTATGCTTTCATTCGAACATGTTATTTTGTAGAAACAAAGTTAACCAAAATCCAAATAATGTTGACGGGTTGAGCAATGTAACGTCGTATCGTTGACAAATAAACTTACGAAGCTTGCGGCGGTCTGAGTATAAAACTAGCCGCAACCATTATTTGGCTACGGCTAGTTTTTTTAATGTTTCCGAAGATCAATTATTGGGGAAATACATATCCTTCTGGGACATCGCGTACGCAACGAATTGGAAAATCCGAATTTAAGTTTTCGTCATTAACCTTATCGCCAAAACAGTATATACGAGATCCATTAAATCCATATCCGAAACGTACATTCTGGTTGCTGAACTGTGTGCGGCATGCAGTACCTGCCTGCGTAATCAGTCCGGCAGCATTCATGGCAGAAAGCTCCGCTAAATTTGGAACACGCCATGTAGCTCTATTATCCCCCGTCTCATGATAATTCCTGCAAGGATTATCCGTATCGCCAGAGTTTATAATCGTATTTAAAGGATATTTCGTTCCTAAATAATTTTTGGCTACGATAATGCCATCATAATATGAATTGGCATTGTCGTCTTCATCGTGTGGGATTAATACGCCGTCAGTACGTTCACGATACAATTCATCCACCAAGCGCCCCTTAAATTCCAGAACCGTTGATCCATTAACATTGTGAGCTACATACGACGCGTCGGATGCTACGTGTACCGAGCTTATATCGAATCCACCTGTATTTGCCGGCAGTGATCGTATGCAGCGTATGGGCTTGGCGGCAGATCCTCCACCCCAGTTCTCACCATCTTTACTGTATGATCCTCGCTCCACTGCCCAGTAGACTCTTTCATCATCATTACTGCTCGTATAATATAGTGCACCGTCCCATATATAGTCAATAGGATAGCCGTCGTCATAAGACCATGAGTAGGTTGGTCTTTTCATATTCATTTTGTCGCCCATATACAACTGTGCGGCATTTGAGATGGCATTAGAACCCACACCGATACGTATGTATTCGTTTAGCGAAGGCAGATACCAGCGTATCTCGTTGTTGTCGATCACCCCGTTGCCGTTAAGGTCGCGGTTGCGTGACAGGCAGGCATAGTATGCGCCGCTGCCTCCACTGCTGGGTTCATATGCCGCTTCGCTCAATTTATGGGTTGTGCGGTCGCTGCCCACAGATTTTGTCCAACCATTGTATGAGGATTCTATAAAGTCATTCCAATTTGGGGAATTTTGGGACAATCCGCCAATGAGTGTAATCTGATTGCTTCGGCCGTCGGTTTTGCTAAGCCTGTCCTCGCTTTTTGGCGTTCCAAAGGTTATGTGAGGTGTCTCATTGTAGGTCTCGATGCCAAAACCGTTTATGTCACTCACGCGCGAATTGTAGAAGGTCTGTATCGAAGCCTGCGTGATATAGGAGTAAATCTGACTGTAAGAGCTGTTACCGTCTTGCGATATCGATGAACTCATCGCGATGATCATTTCACGCGGGATCTTGTTGGTCATCACACTCCACGACGTAACCTTCATTCCGGTCAGAGGATGACGGTAGTAATAGTATTCATTGACAAACGCCGTGAAACGCGCCACGTAGTCGTTATTGCTCCTTGTAACTATAATGCCGTCATCAACTTTGTCGGTTGATACACTCTCTCCCTTGTATATCTTTTTTACGACCTTGCCCATGGCAACAATTACGTCGTATACATCTTTCAGAAATTTACTCTTCTCGGTAATGGTTTCGCCGTATGCACCTTTATTGCTGAAGTCGGAAATATCCTCGCGGCTCCACTCCGAGACACCCGGATAGGCGGCGATATCGGTTCCCGTCTGCGGCCAGAACTCCACCCACTTGTAATCGAATCCTTTTGTGGGGTGTATATCCTTACCAGCACCTGCCAGAACCTTCTCCTTGGCATCGGCCGGATCATCAGCATTCCTGACAGCATTGGCATATATCCTGTACGGGCTGAATGTTCCGCGCTTGTTCTGTACCGTATAGGGTTCGTCGTCCGTTGCCGCATGCGTGTAATCCATGGCCTCGGATTGAATAACAAGGATCAGGTTGTCGGCTATGGCATTGTCGATGGCCTCATCACTCGGTTTTGTTTCGGCATATTTCCCCAACTTCGTCGTTATGGCCTCGGCTATGGTCGAGAGATTGTATTCGAGAAAAACCTGCTCGTAGTGGGCATCAAGCTCGTAAGAATAGGTCGAGGCATCGTACGTAAATATCTGCCCCTCGGCACCCGGTTGTTGTTCGTTGCCTTCCTTTTCCGCCTCTACGACTATGTTGTCAACTCCCTTTACGGACATTTTGTACGTATAGGAGTAGTTGCGCTCGACATTGAAGTTACTCCAAGCGTCATTACTGAAATCACCCAAATGGATCGTATAGCTTACGTTTCCCGTATAACTCTTGTCGGTCGTGTCGGTCGTGTCGGTCGTGTTGGTCGTGTCTCCGGACTGCGAATATGTACCGCTTATGACGACAAATGTGCTGTTTTGCGGTGCATTGGTCCAAGTCTTGTTCTCGGGACGTGAACCCTTGTCGCCACTCCACTTGTCACGATCCTGATATGTTGCGATTGAAGCGTTTTCTTTTGCCACGGGAATGTTTTCTGGCATATAGAACGAGAACGTATAGTTTCCGCCGCTGACGTTGCCTATGGTCATCGGTGCGGAATTGATATACGTATTATCTGATTTTGTGTTGCTCTTGTTCGTGTTCGTCAATACGCTCTTAGTCGGAATATTGTAAACCCGGAAAGACGATGGTACGAATGTTCCTTTGGCTTCTTCGACTGTCTGCGCTATGTTGAACGTAATGCGAGCCATGGCTCGATCCATTTTCACAACGACGTTATTCGTGCCATCGAGTTGCCCGTAACTGGCTATATTCCCATTAGTGTCGAAAACAACGCCCTCATTCACTCCCGATATAAGCATCTGCGTCGAAGAGACAATCTGTATGGGCAGCATCTCAGTGCTTTTATACAAATCCTCACGCAACGAGATAACAGCGGCCTTAAGCTGCTCGAAGCTAAGATTCCCTGCTGCGGCATTCGTGGCTATCGACGCCATACTGCTCCAGAACCCGCCCTCATCGGCCACGGCACTCGTATTGGCCACGGCAAGCAAGTTCTTGGTTCCAGACGTGGTGTTGATCGTGATGGGGTAGGTCACACCGTTATCATTCTCGCTGCGAGTCCCGACAGAGATACGGTTGTTGGAGTCGTCAGTAGCTGTCGTAGACAACGTTTGCTGGTACTTGCCGTCACTGCCGTAAACAAACAGATAGAGATTACCCAGATCCGAGTAACTGTTGTCGGCACGCGTCACGACAATATCCGTTGATTTGCCCATTCCCATGTTCAAGGTTACGCGTACCGGATGACCCTCGCTGTTGGTCGGCACACCTAAATCGTCCTTCGCGCAACTTGCTGCCATAAAGGCAACAGTAAGCATGAACGCAAATCTCAATCGTATGTTTGATATATTTTGCATAATGATCCCAATTAGATGTCATCTATTCGAATGGAGGTATCTTGATCGGTCTCTCAACCCATGCGTTTACCATGATGTTGAATGTCGGGTTAATATCGACCACGGTTCCCTTAAATGTACCCTGTACGTCGATGCTCGTATTGCGCGGTACGCGCGGCAGGTAGACCGTGTAGTTCTTTGTCTCCTTGCCGGTAGAGTAGGCAAATTCTACTGTCAAGTCAAGGCGGTAGGCTTTATCTTTTCCGGCTTCTGTTTCGTTTCCGTTTTCAGTAGTGAATTTCCCGCCGGTCTTGTCGTATGTTCCGTATTGATTCGGGGCGAGATATGTACGGGCGATGGTCGTATAAGAACCGTCTTCAGGTTGGGTGTTAAGACTAACCGGAGAATCCGCCGATATTATCTCCTCGGTGACAGGCGTATCTCTATATGTAATGTTAGTAGCATTGTTATGCAACCTTTGCACTGTATAAAGGTGCGCTACATTGGGACTATGGTAAACCGCGGCACGCGTCACTGTAATGGTTAAACCATTGTCCGCATCGCGATCCTTGTTGAGCATCAGCCTCAAACGCCCCAGCGCATGCTGTACTGTCACGGGTATAACCAGAGAGCCGGTAGTGGGGCGCTGGATCGTAACTTTCGTGGCATAGTCGTTCTCGTATTTGTCGGTGAACTCCGTACCGAACTCGTCGTAACGGCAGTTTGTCATGGGCGAGACGAAATCGACAGTCGTACTCCAACCGCTGAATCCCGACAGGTCGAATTTCAATGACTCGAGATCCGTCTTTGACAGCAATGTCCAATCTGTAACCGACGTTGTGCCGACCGTCGGCTTCGGGCCGAAGTTATCGTTGGCAATAACGTAGAAGTTAATATCGCCACCCTTGGATAATGTTATGGGTATGTAGTTCTGGCCTTTGAGATTGTCCGCCTCGGCATATCCGACCTTTTCTCCATCCGCGTTGAAGGCATATACGCGCAGTTGGCGGATGTCGTTGTCCGTCGCGTCGCTGCCTACGCGGGTGTTGTTGCCGCTGCTCACGACGAGCCGCACATCTACGGGCCCCGAAGCGGCTGCAGGCGTATCGCTCTTGCCGCACGACGTTGCCACGGCCAAGGCCGCTATCGTCATCAGGCAGGATGTATATATGGTTCTCATATTGTAGTAGTCTTTAGTGTCAGTTTTTGCCGAAATCGGGGTTTACGGGAACCGAGTCCCAGTCATCTATCGTTACGCCGATGGGGGAGAAGCGGATGAGGATAGGTACCGTCACCTCATTTACACCCTCTACGGCTATATTGTGTTCCTGAAGGAAGTCCGCAAGCGGGAACTCGTGCGCCACGACTCGCGTTTCGTCGGAGTGCAGGCGCAGCATTATATCGTTGTCGTCGTTGAAACGAAGTGTGTTGAACTCGGCCGTATAGACGGTTTGCTCTCCGTCGGATCCTGCGGCGAGTACGGGATGGTATGAGCAACGCTCCTCGTCAGAGGGGACATTGTCAAAATCGGTGAATGATGCGAGTTGCGTCAGCTCGAGTGACGGGACACCCATAGTCGTTTGGTCAAATCCCTCGACACGTACACGGAACTTGACGTGCGAGCAGACAAAGTCGCATATATAATTGTTTTCGACCAGCGTTTCGGGCACCTCTATCTCGATGGTACCGTAATAGAGAGGGTCGTTTGTAGCTATATCCGTATTTTCGAAATAGCCGTTTGCGGCGATCTTCTCGCCTTCTTTGATCGTAGTCTCTTCGAGAGCGTTACCCCAACATACAACCTCGTATCGGCCGGGGAAAAGCATCACGTCGGCACCCTGATATGCCGCAAGGGCATTGTCGTCATACTTCTGTATGGCGGCCAGCGAGCCGTCGGCGATCGAGTAGACATACATGGTCACATGCTCGATCTTTTCGGGGAAGATATCGGTCGTACCATCGCCGACATAACGAAAGCGGAGTGTCACCTTTCCCTTGCAATCGTCCATATTCTCTCTGATGCACCCGCCGGCGAGCGGCAGCGTCACGATCATGGAAAGTAACAGATATGTATATAGTTTTCTCATTTGCTTTTGTCTGTTTGCGTGTTATTCCGTAGTGTTCGGAGATGCTACGAATTTTTCGGGTTAAATTGTCCGGATCGGGGGCACGGCCTGTGCCGCACCCCTTTCCGAACCGTTTGTTGATTTATGGATCTTGTGTCTGATTAGTTCTTGTCAAACTCGGGAGTTACCGCCTGCGTTGCGAAGTCGGCAACATTTACCTTTACGATAACATTGTAATCGGTAACAGCCACGGGGCCTGCCGTAACATTAAACGGAGACAATGTTACATTAGTCGTGTATATCTTGCCCGGAGCATATGAAACATTCGTGGTGGTGGTTCCTTCAAACAGATCGATAACGTTTACGTATGCTATATTATCTTTAGTTGCGGGGAACATGAACTGAGAAGCCACGCTCAATGCCGGGTCATTACTGTTCAGGTCTATTTCAGTACCTTTGGTTCCGTCTGCGTCTGATTCGTAAACCTTGATGCTGCTGTTGTATGCTGAAGGATCTTCAAAATGCAGCAGGAAGTGCCAATGTGGCTCTTTTGCATCGGCCAAAGTGCCGGCTGCAGGGTTCTCTCCATCTACATCGAACGGTACAAAGAAATGGAACGGTACACACTTGTTATTGGTGTTGTAGTCCGAAGGCAGCACAGAAGCATATCCGTTGTCGTATCCGTTGTATGTAAGTACGGGCTTCAGGGCATCCCAGCCGATAAAAGTAGGAGAGGGCGTTGCCCACTCACCTTCAACAATTGCATTCAAGCCCTTGGGGGTAGCGAAGAATATGTCATCGTCCTCCTCGTCCACAGGGACAGGTTTAGCGGCAAAGATTGACTCGGCGCCGTATACGTTGCTCTGGTAGATACCACAAATTTCGACATTCCACTTGCTCCACTCTACCAAGTAATAATCCGATCCGACCTGTACAAGTTTATTCCCATCTGTATCAGTCTCAATTTTGCCCCACTCTATACGCGAGATAAGAGGGCGTATGGTAATATCGGCATTGTATGTCTGATCTCCTTCATTCCATTGTGCATTATTGTATGTAGGAATATCGTCGTTTACATCCGGAGTAAGCGGTGTGATATCGAGATCGCATCCGGCAAACACCATCTGATTCTGCGCCATAGACGGGGCCTGCTTTGCCAACTCCACAGAGAATGTATTCATGTTATCACCCTCGTCAGGCATGACTACGCCATCGGGGGCATTTGCCACGATATATACGGCCGTCACGTTATCGAGGCCTACAAAGCGCAGGCCGGTGGTGCTAGTGATATCGGTCAGATAACCATTGTCAGTTGTCAACGGGTATGCATATTGCACTACACCGTTTGCATTGGTGAAGAATACATTCATCGATCCAATAGTTGTTTTATCCGCTTTGTACGGATCATCCGGCGTAAGAGCTGCGCGGGTGGTCGGCAGGTTTACCTTGAGCACAATCTGCTTCGAGCCGTCGGCCGATGGGTTCGCGGCGTCGTCCTTCGAGCATGCGACCATGCCGATGCATGCCGCAGCCATTAGTAATAGTTTGAATTTCATAGTTTTTTTAATTAAGAGTTTGTGTCGTTTAATTAGTTTCTTATACCGTGCGGGCAGTCGCCGCATCGGCTGATTGAGGGTTTAGTGTGAATTGTGTGTATGGTATATTTTTAAGGGTTAATATTTATATTCCATTCTTACTCCAAGCTCTTTTCCAACTCGGCAATATTGTGCTTAGCCTCGGCCGAGCCCAACTTGGCAGCTTCCGACCACGTGCGGCGGGCGCTGTCCGCATCGCCTCCACGGGCATAGGCCAAACCTCGGGCATTGAGTACACGTGCATCGTTCGGAGCCTTTTCAAGCAGCGACAGAGCACCGTCGTAATCACCCGCTTCGATAAGTCTTGCGGCAGCATTCACCGCAGCGGCTACCTGCGTGGGGTAGGTGCGGGCTGCAACCTCAAGTACATGGTTATACTCCGCCGAGCCCTTCTCATAGAGGCCGGCTACACGGTACATCTCACCCAGAGAGAGCTTCTTGGGATCGCTGTCAAGCAGCGCACGCGCCTCCTGCACGTCGAAATTGCGAATGTTGTAGATTATGCGGTAGTCGTTGCGACGCAGGCTCGGATATATCTCGTTCATAAGACGCTGGTAAATGGTCGGCGGAATAAGGCGCTTGAGCGCGTCATCCTTCTCGTCAAGTGACATCGTCTCGTCGTCGATGATGGCCAATACTTTGTCTTGATCGAGCAGTTTGGTCATCTCGACAACGCGTTTGCGGAAATTTGTCCAGTCCTCGCCGCGTCCCGTTGCCGTGATCTTGGCGCGATCGACATTCGTATTGGCGGCCATGTAGTTGGCCAAGGCGGCGGCGCGACGCTCCGACAGCGCAAGGTTATAGGCCTCCGGCGCCTCGGGCGATGCCCATCCGTCAATGGTGATCGACGTTATGGTCAGATCGCTGTCGTCGTCAACACGCTCGATCGACTCCACGATCGAGGCCAGCTCCGATGCGTTATTCTTGTAGTCGGTAAGTATGTCATGCTTGTCGACCTTGAAGTTGACGTATGCCGAGAGCGACTCCTCACGCGTCTTGACGGGTTCTGGATCCGGCTCGACAAATGCCAACAGGTATTGCGGCTCGTATGGCGTATGGAGAATTACGGCCAGAGGCGATGTGCCCAAAGCAAGGGGCGTATCGTCACATCCGCAACTCTCCTCGCGTATTCCGATCTCGGCGTCACGCATCCACTTCTCGCTGGCGACAGTGGCCGAATAGGGTATGAGCTGCTCTCCCGCAAGACGCTGCGAGCGCCGTGCCGTACGGTCGGCGTAAACGGCATTCTCCGATATGGTCTGTTCGTCGCGGCGCAGGAAATGCATATAGGCACGGCGGCCCATTATCTCGATGGCCGGTAGCTCGACACTGCGTCCGTTGTTCTCTATTACGGGTGTGAGGATGAGGGTCTCGTCACCGCCTACCTCAAGCGTTGTAACATCGAGCGTCATGTTTACGGTGACGGTCTTGCCGTCGTCGTTGACGTCAAGGTCACGTATTTCAGCCTCGCCATCCATTATCTGCTGCGCCGTCACGGGCAGCGCTGCGGCCGCCGCAAGCAGCATTGTTGACACTATGCGTATGATATTCTTCATGATCGTTTGCATTTTCAGAACAGATATACAAGATTTATCGCCGCCTTGGTGGGGCCGAAATAGTTGTGGTGGCCGCTGCCGACCTTCGATCCGCATCGCGGACACATATACTTGTCATAACGCGTATATGCGTACCCGACGCCGATCTCGGCCTCGAGATTCCAATGTTTGCCGAGCATCCACGCATAACCGTATGCTATGCCGGCACCGGCGAACCAACCCTCGTAACGGTAATCCTTCAGATTCGAGAACTTGGTGCCGAGAAAGTCCGGTATGCCGCCTACATTACCGACGTTATACTCGCCGCCCCAGAGGTGTGCCGCGAGGAAGTGACCGCCGAAACGCTTGCAGGTCCAGTAACGCACTTCTGGCTGCACGAACCAATGTTTCCACTTCTTGTTATCGGAGAAAGTCCACGGGTTGTAGTTGCCCGAGAGATCGAACGTCCACTTCTCCGCCAGTCCGAACTCCACGCCGAGGTTCATGCTCGTTGTGGCGTCGTAGAGGAGATTGCTCTTTACGGCCCACTTTTGCGCTTGTACGGCGCCCGTGAAACCCGACGCTCCGAGGACAAACAGCAATACCAGATATTTTTTCATTCCAAAAAAATATATTGTAAGATTGTAAAAATAAAACAAGACGAAAACCGATTTGGGGTTGCAGTCTATTGCAAATATAATTAAAAAATCCCCCCCCCCTCAAAATATTTTCAAACAAAACGCGTAATAATAGCGAATTTTTTTATTCTCAAAATTCTCGGAACGAGCTGACGATTCAAAATAGTGTATGTGTAGCAAGAACATTTCGACATTATCCGAAAGTCTGATTAAATGAGGCCAAACGGATCAATACGACAATTTGCCTGCACGTTGCAAACCGGACATCCGGAGCATCAGTCTGACAAGATAAGTTATGGGCGCAGTTTATAACGTTATGTATTGATAATAAGATATATATGCGTTTAAAATGTAAACTGCGCACAATTTTTGCCACCAATATATATGCCCGATTTATTCGTTTTAAATTCTCTCTCAAAACACAGATTCTTATGATGAATAGGAAAAAAAGACATATATAGATCTGTTTACTACCTACACTCAGCGCCGCAAAATTGTAAAATCGCTGTCAAATCAACATGAGCGGGACTTTTTAAAAATATCATTAATTTTTTTGTGAGATAAATTGAAAACTGTGATTCCTCGATGCCCGATACAAGCATTCTGAAGGGGGTATGTATTAGACAAATATGGCATATATCGCGCGTTCGATAGCTTTTAACGGAAGAGGAAACTATTTTCAAAAAATATAAATATATATGCATGGCGCATTACTGCGCTGCCGGATTTGTTAAAGATCGCAATCGACAAGGAAAAGGGCAGCAGATGCGAAATGGAGTTTTGGGCTATTACGTACATTGTGTGGTGCCATAATGGCCAACGAATATTGTTCGGCAAAGGATTAAATTCAGATTTTCGACCAGTTACGTTATTTTGTCCACAGGTCCATTTAATTTTGTTATGCGGCTCACGTTTGCGATGCCTTCTCACCAAAAATACGACAAATAGACGATGGAATGAGCAGAATATGTTTTTTTGGAATGCAAAATTTAGATAAATTTGTAAAGGCAAATTGATGCGTTTTGCATGACGCTTCGACGTACGGCTTCGGCTCATCGGGGCAAGCATACGTACGCATGTTTGCCACTTGGAAAATAGCGGCGCGGGGCGACGACCCCGCAGAACGGATTTACGTACCTTGCTCTCAGGATGGCATTGCGCTTTTGCCAGATGCAATATATAGTTGCCATGGTAGTTGCGCATAGGGGGCATTTGGTGCGGTATTCGTATGTATAAGGACGTAACAGATGGGAATTAATACCGAAATACTCATAGTCTTCGCCGGACTCTGTGCCATGATGTGGCTTCTGGTGGCGGATCGCATGCGCCCGGGATTCGCAATGTTCTCGGTAGTGGTGCTGTTCATGTGTGCAGGCATCTTATCGCCGAAGGAGGTATTGGCAGGCTTCTCCAACAAGGGTATGATCACCGTGGCGCTGCTCTTTCTCGTGAGCGAAGGCGTACGCCGCAGCGACGCTCTCGGGCATCTTGTCAAGCGAATGCTGCCCAAAAGATCAGGCGTATCGGTACGCAACGGTTATCTGCACATATTGCCCGTTATAACATCCGTATCAGCATTTCTGAACAACACGCCCGTGGTTGTGGTGTTCATACCTATTATAAAACAGTGGGCGCGCAAGGCACGGCTGCCGCTGCGCAAGTTTCTCATACCGTTGTCGTATGCCGCGATTCTGGGCGGCATGTGCACGCTCATAGGCACATCGACCAATCTGGTGGTTCACGGCATGATGCTCGATGCCGGATACGACGGATTCACCATGTTCGAATTGGGCAAGGTCGGGGTATTCATCGCCTTCTTCGGTGTATTGTACATGATACTATTCGCGGCAAAGAAACTGCCCGACGATCCGGCCGAGAGTCCCGTGCGAAGCGATGTGACGGAAGAGGTAGACTCTAATATCGTCGAGGCGGTCATCGGAAGCCGCTTCCCGGGAATCAACCGTCTCTGCTCGGAATTTGATTTCTCGAAACACTACGGTGCCGAGATACGCGAGATGCGTCGCGGCGGTGTTGTCCTTGCGGATCCCGAAGCGCAGATCTTCCGCGAGGGTGACACGTTGATTCTCGAGACCGACGGCTCGTTCATCGCCACGTGGGGCGACTCGAGCGTCTTTCTGATGCTCAGCAACGGCCGCTACCACGAACCAGTCAGCCGCGGCTGGCGCAAGTGGCTGGCCATAGCGTTGCTGACTGTGATGATCGTGGGCGCAACGTTCGGTTCGCTGCCTGCCGTACAACAGCTTTGGCCCGGCATTCGGCTCGACATGTTCTTCTGGGTATGTGTCGTCACGGTGATTATGGGCTGTTTCGGCATCTTCCCCGCAAAACGCTACACGAAGTTCATATCGTGGGACATACTCATCACGATCGCCTGTGCACTGGCCATAAGCCGCGCGATGGTGAATTCGGGACTCGCGGATTTCATAGCCGCACACGTGATAGACTTCGCCAACGGCGTATCGCCATGGACGGTACTCGTTGTGCTCTACATCACGACGAACATCATAACCGAACTTATAACGAACAACGCCGCCGCGGCCTTCGCCTTCCCGATAGCCATGTCGGCCGCACAGCAGCTGGGGGTCGATCCGATGCCGTTTTTCGTGGCGATATGTATCGCTTCGTCGGCAAGTTTCTCGTCGCCGATAGGGTATCAGACCAACCTCATAGTGCAGGGTATAGGCAATTACCGCTTCAAGGATTTCGTGCGCGTCGGGCTGCCGCTCAACATCATCACCTTCGTGCTGTCGATCGTGCTGATACCATTGTTCTGGGATTTTTGACATAATAGTGCGAACATGGAAACAAAATCGATATATCCCATCTTCGAGCGTATGGAGCCGCGCAGCGCCAAGGAACGCCTGCTCTCTCAGCGCGGCGTGACGCTGTGGTTCACGGGCCTTTCAGGCTCGGGGAAGAGCACCATAGCCATAGCCCTCGAACGATACCTCTCCTCGCGCGGCCATCTGTGCCGCATACTCGACGGCGACAACATCCGCTGCGGCATAAACTCCGATCTGGGCTTTTCGGAGAGCGACCGCCGCGAGAATATCCGCCGCATAGCCGAAGTGTGCAAGCTATTCACCTCGACGGGCGTAATAACATTGGCGGCATTCGTGTCGCCTACGCGCGATCTGCGCCGCATGGCCGCCGAGATTATCGGCCGCGACGACTTTGTCGAGATATATGTTTCGACACCGATCGAGGAGTGCGAACGGCGCGATGTCAAGGGCCTGTACGCCAAGGCACGGCGTGGCGAGATTGCCGATTTTACGGGCATCTCGGCCCCCTTTGAGGCCCCAGATGCGGCCGATATCGTGATCGACACGTCGCATACCGGTGTCGACGAGTGCGTGCGGCAAATAATGGAACGTCTGGCGCCGCGCATCGTCCCGGCCGAGGACTTGGATTGAATTATCACTAAAGTAACAGTATGGAAGAATATAAGTTGAGCCATCTGAAGGCCCTCGAAGCCGAATCGATACATATCATCCGCGAGGTTGCGGCCGAGTTCCGCAATCCCGTGATGCTCTATTCGATAGGCAAGGACTCTTCGGTTATGGTACGTCTGGCCGAGAAGGCCTTTTATCCGGGAAAGGTGCCTTTCCCGCTGATGCACATAGACTCCAAGTGGAAGTTCCGCGAAATGATAGAGTTCCGAGACCGTTATGCGCGCGAGCATGACTGGAATCTCATCGTCGAGTACAACAAGAAGGCATACGAGGAGGGCGTTGGGCCCTTCACGCACGGCAGCAAGGTGCATACCGACCTTATGAAGACGCAGGCGCTGCTCATGGCCTTGAAGAAATACGGGTTCGATGCCGCCTTCGGCGGTGCGCGCCGCGACGAGGAGAAGAGCCGCGCCAAGGAGCGTGTCTTCTCGTTCCGCAACGAGTACCAGCAGTGGGATCCCAAGAACCAGCGTCCCGAGCTGTGGGACATATACAATACCCGCATAAACGACGGGGAGAGCATCCGCGTATTCCCGTTGAGCAACTGGACGGAGCTCGACGTGTGGCAATACATACGTCTGGAGAAGATACCCATCGTGCCGCTATATTTTGCCAAGGAGCGCCCCGTGGTAGAGTACAACGGCAACCTGATTATGGTCGACGATGACCGCATGCCCGAGGAGTTGCGGCGTACGGCGCGTATGCGCAAGGTGCGGTTCCGCACATTGGGATGCTACCCGCTGACGGGCGCCATCGAGAGCGAGGCCGACACCATCGAGAAGATCGTCGAGGAGATGATGACCACGACAAAGAGCGAGCGCACCACGCGTGTCATAGACTTCGATCAGGATGGCAGCATGGAACAGAAGAAACGCGAAGGTTATTTTTAACGTGTGACCAATTAAACGAAAAGAGAGATGGCATCCAATATAGAAGAATTTCTGGCGCAGGACGAACGCAAGGATCTGCTGCGCCTGCTTACGGCGGGCTCGGTCGACGACGGCAAATCGACGCTTATCGGGCGTCTACTGTTCGACAGCAAACGCCTTTACGAGGATCAGCTGCAGGCACTCGAACGCGACAGCAAACGCTGCGGCAATGCGGGCGACCATATCGACTATGCACTGCTGTGCGACGGCCTGAAGGCCGAGCGCGAGCAGGGTATTACGATTGACGTGGCGTACCGTTATTTCTCGACAAACCGCCGCAAGTTCATCATAGCCGACACCCCCGGACACGAACAGTACACGCGTAACATGATCACCGGAGGATCGACGGCCAATCTGGCCATAATCCTCGTCGATGCGCGTCAGGGCGTAGTTGTACAGACGCGGCGCCATACATTCCTTGTGTCGTTGCTGGGCATACGTCACGTGGTTCTGGCCGTAAACAAGATGGATCTTGTCGATTTCGACCGCGAGCGCTTCGAGGCCATAGCCTCGGAGTACAGGCACTTTGTCGAGTCGCTCGGCATATCCGATCTGCAGTGCATCCCCCTCTCGGCTCTCGACGGCGACAATGTGGTCAAGCACGGCGACCGCACACCGTGGTATCACGGCCCCGCGCTGCTGGAGTTCCTCGAGACCGTCTCGATCGATCAGGACATAAACATGACCGACTTCCGTTTCCCCGTGCAGTACGTAATACGTCCCGATGCCGACTTCCGCGGTTACGGCGGCAAGGGCGCCTCGGGCGTGGTATCGCGCGGCGACGAAGTCAAGGCGCTGCCTTCGGGCAAGAGCTCACGCATAAAGCGTATCGTGACCTATGACGGTGATCTGGAAAAGGCATTCGCGCCGCAGTCGGTAACGATCGTGCTGGAGGACGAGATCGACCTCTCGCGTGGCGAGATGCTGGTGAAGGCGGGCGATGAGCCCAACGTGGGTCACAACTTCAAGGCGATGATGGTGTGGATGGATGTCGAGGAGATGGATCGCGGCAAGTCGTTCTTCCTCAAGCAGACGACAAACACCACCCGCGCGCATGTGCGGCGCGTGGAGTACAAGGTCAATGTCAACACGATGGAGCGCAGCCCCGCGGAGGCCCTGTCGCTAAACGAGATCGGCCTTGTCGACATCTCGACTACAAGCCCGCTGATATATGATGCATATTCCGACAACCGTGCAACGGGAGCCTTCATACTTATCGACCCGATATCGAATTTCACCTCGGCCGTGGGTATGATAGTCGGTCCGGACGAGACGGCCGAAAGCCGTCACGACCTTCCGCGTACGCTTACGGTGAATCTCTCGCAGCTGGGTATCGGCGCCGAGCATTACGATGCCGTCGAGCGCGCATGCCGCTTCTTGCGCGAGCAGGGTGTGGATGTAGTATGTACAGATAAATAGCGTTTCGTCATGGGCCTTTTCAACTTCGACAACCTGCCTGTCAACACCCTTGTCGGGGCCGACCGCAAAACCTTCGAGCGTGCCACCAGTGGTAAGGTCATAGATGCCGAGTACCGCCGCAAGTTCGCCGTCACGCGCAGCGTACGCCGTATGCTCGACCCATTCTACGGCATCAACGAACGACGTTACGAGGCCATGAAGGATGAGATGTCGATGCAGCCTCCGGTATTCATACTCGGACATTGGCGCAGCGGCACCACATTCATGCACAACGTCTTCTCGTGTGACGACAGTTTCAGCTGCTGCTCTACGTATCAGACCGTATTCCCGCACCTGATGCTGTGGGGACGGCCATTCTTCAAACGCTGCATGTCGATCGTCATGCCCTCGGAGCGCCCGACCGATTCGATGGAACTCGGCGTCGACCTTCCGCAGGAGGAGGAGTTCGCCCTGAGCAACATGACCGCATGCTCGCACTACCATTTCTGGATGTTTCCGCGACACATGGCCGAATACCGAGACAAATATCTCACCTTCGAGACGGCCGCCGAGGACGAACGCGAAGAGTTCAAACGCGAGCTCGACAAGATGATCCGCATAGCGTTGCATACGTCGGGCCGCAGACGCTATCTGAGCAAGAATCCGCCGCATACGGCCCGTGTGAGGATGTTGCTTGAGATGTATCCCGACGCACGGTTCATCTATATCGTTCGCAATCCGTATGTCGTATTCGAGTCGACGCGCAACTTCTTCCGCAAGACCATCGCATCCGTCGGCCTGCAGAAGATCTCGGAGACGGAGCTCGAGAAGCAGATCATAGAGAACTATCGGGCACTCTATCGCTGCTACGAACGCGACAAGCAACTCATCCCGCAAGGACATCTTGCGGAGGTGCGATTCGAGGATTACGAGGCCTCGCCGCTGGAGCTCACCGAGCAGATATACCGCACCGTATCGCTTGGCGATTTCGACAGGGTGCGTGCAGACGTACGGCGGCATCTGGACAGTATAAAGGGGTTCCGCAAGAAACGCTACGAGTTCGACCGGCACACGATCCATATCGTCGAGCAAAATTGGGGTGATGCCATACGGCAGTGGGGTTACGAACGCTGATACGCTATGGAGTAATGATTCAAAAGCCTGCGGCACGATCGCAGGCTTTTCTGTTTTATTGGACTTAAGGTCAGAACGAGTATTTGACCATCGTGCAGACCCTCAGGTTGCCGACATTGCGCTGGGCGTGGCTGCGCCCGTCGATCGCGACGTCGCCATAACCCGCCACCGTGTAGTCGGTTTCGAGCGAGAGGGTCAGATTCTTAACCGTATAGGTCAACGATGGGCTTATGCGGTAGATATAGTCTACATTCTTTACGCCGCGCATCCAGAAGTCATCCGTCGAGATGAAGTCGCGTGCCGCGCCGAGGTTCTGCATCAGGCCGCCCATGATGCCCACACGCAGGCGTGTACCGTATGTGGCGTTGAGCCACGTGGTCACGGAACGTATCGGGGCGTAGTCGTATGATCCTGTTGTCGGGTCGTATGCCGTGGCGCCGAAGCCGCTCACCATGGTCAGATGCGCCGTATTTTCACCATAAATCACCTTACCTTTGATGTTGAACTTCCCGTAGCGGTAGTCGGCGAATGCCTCGGCCGAGATGCCCGTTACGTGGTCGTCGGCACGTACGGCCACCTCCTGCATCGAAACCGTGCCGTCGCTTTCGGTCACTTCGCGCTGAATCATCGAATAACGTCGCGGCATTATGCTCAGCAGATCGGCCCCGACGCCAGCCGTGAGATGGCGTCCGACACGCCTTATGCCGACATATAGTTCGGGGTAACCGCTCCAGCGGGAATAGTGGTAGGTTATGCCGTCGG
>UMFR01040349.1_pt1 | contig 31996 bp, 37 predicted proteins | sample 1965041 | NCBI WGS metagenome assembly UMFR01 (sample SAMEA4836049, study PRJEB28245) | human gut metagenome | biome: gut microbiome; material: fecal sample | place: Denmark | collected 2008
CAAGTGGTTTTGAACTACTTTGATGATATGGGAGTCGAAATTAGTGAGGCCTCTCAAGACGGACCCTATCTCTTTCAAGCTCTGCTCTATGGAGAAAATCTCCAAAAGAAAACTCGCACCTGGACACATATGGTCACAGCTCGTGGATTTTCAGAGCTTATGCCCTTCACCAATACCTCTTCTGGAAACCGTATCGGATGGTATATCGGACGAGTAGATAACTGGACAGGGCGTTGGGACAATATTGAGAAAGCTATTGATTCTTCAAAGAACATTGTCCTCTATAATGCGACAGTAGGAAATAAAGAAGATATCGCTGGAAAAATTACTAAGAACCCACACATCATTATTACGGGCGCAACAGGTCAAGGAAAATCCTTCCTTGCTCAGATCATCTTCTTAAGCGTGGCTTTACAGAATGTCAAGACACTTTATATTGACCCTAAACGTGAACTTAGAAATCACTATCAAGAAGTGATCAACTCACCTGAATTTGCACGTCTCTATCCTGAACGCAAGAAACAGATTGAGAACTTTAACTTTGTGACACTAGATAGCTCGCTTCCATCAAACCACGGAGTCTTAGATCCTATTGTCGTTCTAGATAAAGAACAAGCTGTAGAGGTCGCAAAGAACATGCTTGAGTTTCTACTACAAGCTGTAGACGATGTGACAATGGACCAGAAAACAGCTATCACAGAAGCTATTAATGCAATTGTAGAAAAACGAGTCGCTGGTGAGAAAGTCGGATTTAAACACGTCCTAAAAGTGCTTAGAAACTCCACTTCCTCTGAAATTGCTTCGGTTGGTCGTTATCTGACTTCAATTGTCACAAACTCTATCTTGGAACTAGCCTTTTCAGATGGAACCACTCAAGGACTTAACTATAAATCACGGGTGACCATCCTAGAGGTCAATAACCTCAAACTACCAAAAGACGATTCCACAAAAATTTCAGATCATGAACGCAACTCTATTGCCCTCATGTTTGCGCTTGGTGCCTTCTGTACCCACTTTGGAGAACGAAATGAAAATGAAGATACCATTGAGTTCTTTGATGAAGCATGGATTCTTATGAAGTCCGCAGAAGGAAAAGCCGTTATCAAAAATATGCGTCGGATTGGACGCTCCAAAAACAATACACTCGCCCTTATTACTCAATCTGTACATGATGCAGAAAATGACGATGATACAACGGGATTTGGGACGATCTTTGCTTTTTATGAAAAGTCTGAACGAGAAGATATCTTAAAACACGTCAATCTCGAAGTCACTGAAAGCAATCTCGAATGGATTGACAATATGATCTCTGGTCAATGCCTATACTATGATGTGTATGGCAATCTCAATATGATTTCCGTACACAACATCTTTGAAGATATTGATATGCTTCTAAAACCAATGAAAGCCACAGTATCATCGAGCCTTGAAAATAAATACGCTAGTTAGGAGGTGAATCCATGCAAGAAGCTTTTGACAAACTAAGGGGAGTAGATATCTTCTCTCTCAAGTCCTACATGGAGCCTACTGGGTTCGCTTCCTTTAACGGGGCTTGGGTTCTGATTAATGAGCTTTTCGTCAACTTCTTCTTTTTCATTCTAAACGCAGTGGTGGGCTTCTTTTCTTTGCTGATACGAATTCTTGAAAAAATTGATCTATACTCTAGCTATAAAAACTATGTGTTTAATGGAGCAATGAGTATCTGGAAAGGATTTATCGGTTCAAATGGAAGTGGAGTTGCCAAGAACTCACTCGTTTCAATGTTGCTTCTGATTTTAGCTTTCTACCTTTTTTATCAATATTTCTTTTCGAAAGGATCCTTTTCAAGAACACTCCTTCATGTTTTTCTAGTACTCATCCTTGGCTTTGGTTACTTTGGAACAGTTGCAGGGACCTCTGGTGGTCTTTATCTGCTTGATACCATCAATAATGTCTCTAAAGAGGTCACTAAAAATATCACTCATATTAAAGTAGAATATGGAAAAAATAAGACGATCAAAATTGGTGATTCCATGGCAGATAGCTATATAGCAGAAACATCTTATAAAGCCTATGTTTTTGTCAATACTGGTCAAGAAAATGGGAAATATAAGAATAGTCAAGATGGAAAACAAGAAACTTTTGACGATAGTAAGGTACTAGGAACAAGCGATAAAAACAGAAACTTTACAGCGGTTAAATCCAAAGATCGTTCTAAATATCTAGATGAACTAGGCAATGGAGCTAATGACGATGGTGAAAAGAACCGTTGGGTTTCGGCAATGCCTGATTTCATCTTTACTCGTATGTTTTATGTCATATTTAAAATTTTTGACGCTTTTGTATTAGCGATACCTGTTATCTTGATTCAAATGTTAAATGTCATTGCTCAGACACTTGTCTTGATGATGATCCTGCTCTTTCCAATTGTGCTATTGATGTCCTTTGTGCCAAGAATGCAAGATTTGATTTTTGGAGTTCTAAAAGTCATGTTTGGTGGGTTACTTTTCCCAGCTATCACAAGTCTATTAACTCTATTAGTTTTCTACATTGAGAAAATGATCGAAAACATTATCATTACAGGCTTTGATGGCATTCTTAAAACACTTCCTTCCTTGATCATCTTTGGACTTGTCTTTAAACTACTCATTTCAGTCGTCTCAAAGGGACTCGTATATTTCTTTCTATGGAAATACAAAGCTGAACTGATCCAATTCATTCTTGGATCCAAAGCTCGAATGGTGGCAAGTGATATTGGAAATAAAGTTGAAAGTGGGATCACAAAAACTAGAGAACTCACTTCACAAGTACCATCACGAAGTCTCTCATCTGCTCAACACCTTGGAAATTTTGCTTTAGCAGGTGCTGGTTTGGGAGCTGGAATGGTGATGAATGCCAAGAGTCACTTCCAAAATGTCGGTTCCTTCTTTACCAATAAGGAATCCGAGAACCAATTTGAGGAAATGACTCCATCTGAAGTACCAGATACACTCGATGCAAGTCCTTCTACAACAAAACCAATCATTGAGAAGTCTAAACCAGTCGAAGAGAAAGCGACAACTCCATCAATAGAATCTCCAATCACAGTAGAGCCAACTCCAAGTTCAGACGAGGAATTTCAAACCCTTAAAGAAGAATGGATCTCTCCATTTAAACAACTCCGAATTAATAGTCTTGAGCGCAAATTAGAGGAATATAAAGATCCTCAAGCTATGTACAAAGCTCAAGGATCGAATGCTTTCACTCGTGCTTATCGTAAAACTATGACCCGAGATGATAAATTAAGGAGCAATATTGAACGAAGAGATCGATTGACGGAACGCTTAAAACAACTAAGAGGAGAATGACATTAATACTAAAATACGTTCAAGAACTTCTTTTCCAAGAATTCTTGAAGAAACCCTTTATCAAGCCTACCAAGAAGGAAAACGCTCAGTTGATTTCCTTCTTTTATTTCCAGTATTAGAACAAGAGAGAGATAAAATCATCACACAAGTCAAGTCTTATTCGGTCGTTCTAGATGCCAAATGGCGTTTTGGAACTGTTCTATTTACCGCCTATATCAGATATTAACTAGAAAGGAGATTCGATGAAAAAAATAAAATGGTTTCTATTAGCTGGTCTCATTCCTCTCTTTCTTCCTATACTCATTATTATCATCCTTATGGGAGCCATTGGGGGGAATGGTACTGGTGGCTCTCCCCAATCCCAAAATGGCGTAACTTATGCAGATCATTGGTCAGATGGTGATCCCTATACTCACAACCTACTTGTCCATCGCTATGGAATTAAAGCAGAGCAATTAGACGGTTTTTTAGATACTTTAGGAATCTCCTATGATAAGAACCGAATTAATGGGAAAAAGCTCCTAGAATGGGAAGCTAAATCTAATCTTGATGTCCGTGGGATTGTTGCGATTGCACTAAACGAAAGTTCTCTTGGAACTGCTGGGGTAGCCACTAATCCCGGAGCTAATATGTTTGGTTTTGGTGCTTACGACTCCAATCCAGAATACGCAAATCATTTCAACGATGAAGTCGCAGTTGTAGGACTAACTCAACAAACCATTATTGGAAATAAAAACCAAACCTTCAAAATCCAAGATGACAAGGCTAAGAAATTTGCGAATGGTACTCTAAATCCTTTTACCGATGGCGGTGTCTATTTCACTGATACTACAGGATCCGGAAAAAGACGTGCCAATACCATGAAAAAACTCGATGCCTATATAGATGAACATGGAGGAACTCCAAAAGCACCAGAACAAACCACTGGAAAAACTAGAGACGGAGGTGGTGTAACATCTTCTGAAATTCCATCAGGATATAGCTTAACCAAAGAAATGAACCCTTCTACTTATACTGGACTATCTTATCCATATGGACAGTGTACATGGTTTGTATACAATCGAGGGAAAGAAGTTGGTATCAACTTTGGAGAATACATGGGGAATGGTGGTCAATGGATGAGTGCTACAGGCTTTGAAACAACTCATACTCCAACAGAACACTCTGCAGTTTCATTCAGTCCTGGACAAGCTGGAGCCGCTCCGATATACGGACACGTTTCGTTTGTCGAGCAAGTTAAATCAGACGGCTCAATTCTTGTCTCAGAATGCAATGTTAAGGGATTAGGAATTATTAGTTACCGTACTTTTGACGCAGAAACTGCCAAACAATTTACATATGTTTTAGGACATTAGAAAGGAGATAATAATGTTAGTACAACTACCAGAAGAACAGACACAAGAAATTCAAAAAATGATTGCAACTCTTATCAAAGATGAGATACATCATTTCAAAGAAGATATGGGATTAGATACTCCATTTCTGAACAAAAAACAAACGTGCCATTATCTAGGAGTTTCACATAATACCCTTGATATCTGGATTGCAATGGGACTACCCTATATTCGAATTGGAAAATCCATTCGTTTCAGCAAAGATAGTATCAATCAATGGATGACTCGACTAGAAATAAGCGCATGAGGAGGTAAAAATGGGCATTTCAAAAACAAAAAATGGATCCTATAGGCTAAGGGTATATATACCAGACGATGTCCAAGGAAAGCTAGGTATAGGTAAACGATTTGAAAAAAGATTCAAAACTCGAAGGGAAGCAAAGGAAGCAGAAATTAAATTAGCGGTTGATATTGAAAATGCACGTTTAGGAAGGTCTTCTACTTTATCTCAAAGAAAAGGAGACATCCTATTCAAAGATTTTTACAAAGATATTTGGTTAGAACCCTATAAAGCAGGACAAGCCACTGCTACCATTAAACCACCTACAGCAGTAACTATCTTTCAAACAGAAAATCTCTTTCGTTTGCAGATTCTTCCAGTTCTTGGTAATTATTCTATTGATCATCTCAATGAAAACAAGCGACTGGTTTTATCTCTTCTTACTCCATTATCAAATTCTTATGCCAACTTTAAATCCATTAGAGGATATGTCAATTCTGTCTTAGACTGGGCAGAAGAACTTGAATATATTCAAGTCAATAAGGTAAAAAAAAACAATTAGTAGAATTAAAGCTAATAAAAAATTAGCTCTCAAAGAGAGTAAAAAGTTTGAAGACTTAGCATTAGATGAAGAGGAACTTAAACAATGGCTACAAGCATTTTATGAAGATCTAAAAAATGGACGAATGGAATTAAAAGATTATGCTTTGTTCTATACGACATTCTTTTTATCAGATAGAAAATCAGAAACCTACGCTCTCCAATGGAAACATATCAATTTTGAAAAAAATGAAATTCTCATAGAACAAGCATTAGATAAATTTGGAAATGTGAAATCAACCAAAGGAAATAAAAAAACACTATTTAAAGCTCCTAAAGAACTAATGAATATCCTGACCGATTGGAAAATTGAACAAAAAAAGCAACTAAAGCTATTTGGAATCAGACAGAATGAAAAGCAATTAGTTTTCACATACAACAATAGGAAAAACGGTATTAACGTTCCACTTCATATTGATTATCTTAATTATCGAATGAATTCTATTCGAAGAAGACATCCGGAACTTCCTCCAGCATCTCCTCACAAATTAAGACACACTGGAGCAACTTTGGCAAGACGGGCTGGAACATCATTAAATGCTATTTCAGAAGCACTTACTCATAGTGACATCCAAATAACAAAGACTTATGTCAATACTACTGAAACAGTAAATCAAACAGCAGGAGAAATAGCCTTTAGAAGTCTCAAAAAGCAATAGGGTGAACTTGGGGTGAATTTTGAGGTGAGTTTTTCAAAAAGTGCACGAAAAAACACCCAATGAGGTAAACATTGAGTGTCTGTAATCGTTGCTGTAAAGCCGTTCTTAACGTTTTGAGAATTGTGATGCTTTACGAGCTTTCTTAAGACCTGGTTGGTGGCACCTACATCTCTTTAAATACTAAAAGTCTTTATTACCGCACTTTTGTCACTATGTACTTTTCACTTTATGTTATATAATTTCAAATAATTTCTTTTAAATAAGGTAAATTTCTCAACACTTCCAAAAAAATAGAATACTGAGCTAGAGGTTATCTTATTAGACAAGGAGCCTTTTTTATCTCAATTAAATGAAAAAATATAAAATTGCTCAAAACAAGGAAAAAGGTCTTCAAATCAATGTTTGAAGACCTTGAACTATACCGGTACCGGCGGCCGAGATTTTAATACTTTAGTTAAAATTACTTTATTGATTTTAAAGCATTTGGGCAATCTAGACTACTTAAAAAGTAGCTTATTTTTTGGGAGAAAAATTGGGAAACTTTTATAAGCTCTGATTTAATCAATCTAAATATGTACCAAAGATTTACAATAAATCTTTGGTACAAGATATTCTATAAAATTTCAACTAATTTGATTTAAATAAAGTAATTCTTTTATTATTCTGACTTTATAATTTCTTTAGAAAGTCTGTCATAATATTCACTTTTCAACAGTGGACTTTCTATATTTACTTGACTAACTCTTGAATCAATATACTTCAAATTATCTTTGATAACTGAAAAGAATGTTTGACTTTTTAAATTTAAAAATTTTGTATTTATCGCAGAAAACATCTTTTCCAAAACCTTTTCATCAGTCTCATTTTTTACAAATGAATCAATAGCAAAAGGCAGACTGATGTTAGATTTACTATCTATTAAGTTCATATAAACAAGGAAAATTGTCAATAAATCCTTATTTAAATTTGTTCCACTTCCCTTTAATTTATCAAAATTACGAAATTTTTTATCAGTAATTCCTGCAGAACCGATTTGAACAGAGAGCTCATTTTTAAGTTCTTCATACTCTCCTTCAATTTCTTTAGCCCTCTGGTTAAGTTCTTTTTTTAGTTTGATGACTTCTTTTTTGAGTTCACTAATATTTGAATCAAGTTTTGTTTTTTCTAGATTTTCTTGAATTTCTAACTTTTTCAGTTCCGATAAAACATTTTGATTTACATATTCTTCAATATTAGATAGTTGTTTTAACTCTGCTAAACGTTCATGATACTGATAAAATTGTTCTTCCAGTCGTTCGATTGCCCCTTCTTTTTCCTGAACTTTTCTTTCAGATTTGTCAATTTGTTGGGAAATTTCATCCATTCTAACGTTGATAGCAAGTTCATTATCTGCTAACTCCAATCGCGTTAAGGATTGTTCCCTTGTTAAAATCGAATGACAATAAACGCATTCGTGTTTAATATTAGAAAATCTTTTCTTAGTCTTACTTGATAATTTCTTGAGTTCCTCTAAATCTTGTTGTAAGATATCAAGTTTTATTCTTTCTTTGGATAGTTCACCTATTTTTTCAGTAATCTCTTTTGAAAACTTATCTGTTTCCCGAATATAAAAGTTCAATTCTTTTTTCAGTTCTTCAAAATTTTTAGGGACTGTTTCTGTAACATTCTTTTGAGAACGATATGTTTCATATACAGATTGAATTTGAGTAATTTTTCCATTGACTAAATCCAACTGTTTTGAATACTCATTCTTTTCACTTTCTTTGTCAAGAATCTTACTATCAGAAATGTTTAAATAATAATCAATAACATTTTTTGGAAAGTCACTTGGTTTATATCGTCCTAAACCTTCAAATGAGTCTTTAAATAATTTCCCGTCCCATGATTTATCTTGGTCAATATACATTGGGCTCAGAAGAGCCTCAACAGATGCTAAACTAGGGGTGTCGCTATTTTTACTAACCAACTCCAGATTCATGCCCAACTTTTTTTGAAACCATGAAGAATATTCTTTGAAGTTTTCAAACACCTGAACTCTTCCATTGTCTGAAATTGAAATAACTTTATTATGTCTTTTTATCAAAAAATCCTTATCATCAATAGAGACTTCCAGCTGAAAGATATAATCGCTATTGTTCCAACCTTTTGGGAAAGACTTAAGATTGGCTCCCAAAGCATAATAAATTGATTTAACTAGACTAGACTTTCCCTCGCCGTTTGTACTACTGACTATTAGATTTGCTGAATTAGAAAATCTAAATTTATTAGCTTTTTTGTTTTCATAGTCTACTATCAAAAGACTTTTTATTACTAGTTTATTCATTAGCAATCCCCTCCAAAATATCGCAGTACGCTGATATCCCAATAGCATACTTACTATTCTCCGATAATGTATGCATTTCAGATAAATCAAACGATTTGGGTATCAAAATAGTCATTTCTTCGTTTTCTAATCTGTCTTCATCGCTTTTAAAAAAACTAATAACAGCTTTTTTAGCAGTCATATATTCTAAGATAATCTTTTTTTCTTCTCGTTTAATCTTTTCGTTTTTTATAGATGTAAATCCAAATTTTTTTAGCTCTTTATCAAACCTTGCTTTTGCAGTTATTTTTTGTAAAATTAGATTTAATTCTTCTGATGTAATCTTTTTAAGTTCTTTATCAGCATCTGAGTGTATTTCTTTTTCTGATTTTTGGATAATTTGCTGTAATAATTCATCAAGGATTACATCATCTCTATTATCAATAGAAATTTTCTGATTCGCTAGTTCCCCTTTTAAAAATGTCCTAGCAGCGCTGATATTGTTATCAAAATCAGTTTTCACTAACGAAAAGTTTTTTGTTTTAGGATTGCTAACTTTATTTTTCTGACTATCAGATAATAGCCATGAGCTATGGAAAAGTTCCTCTGTATCTATTTGCTCCTGCATTTCCTTCAAGTCTTTTTCATTAAAATTATACACCACAATCTTATACTTAGAGTCATCTGTACCAGACGATAAATTTTTTTCAAAGATTGACGGTTTATTATTAGTGGTACTCAATAATTTTTTAATACTCATGCCTTTTTGTCCTTTAACCTGAATATAGGCATGATAATCATCATCGTACATAACTTCAAAATCTTCGTCTGCCTCTACATATATTGAAAAATTAGGTTTTTTGTAATTTCTAATTGCAACTAAGGACACAACACAATTTTGATAATTGAATCCCTTTTGTGCAATTGCCCCACCATTATCTTTTGCCATAAAATTTCTCCAAATATTAAAAACTTAAATCAATTACTTCTGTACTACCAAACAACAAATTTCTTTGTTTGTTTTTTATCCGCCAAGCGTTACCGTGATTCTTACCTACATACTTTCCTGCTGGTGTAGTATAGCCTCGCCAATCATAAGTAATTGCTCCTGATTTTATCAGAGAAAGAAAAGTCATAAATTGTGGTGAACGAGTTAATTCTGCTTCAACATATTTGAATTGTGCTACTTCACTTTCCATTTTAGATTCAACTTTCACCCATAAGGTGGCTGGGTGTTTTTTATGTAATTCTTCCTCTAGAGCTTCAAATGTCCAAAAGGCAGTTAAAATACTATTTTTGTTTCCCTGTTTCCGTAGCTCAACAATATTATCTCTATCATTAACTTCCAGATAGAAACCTTGATTGTTTTGAGGATTTTCTTCTGAACCTATTGTAATGTATAAGCTCTTATATCCCAAATGCTTATCTGAGTCATAGCCATACAGACGAGCAAACGCCGATACCCTACTCCTATCATTCGGTTCAAATTCTGCTACAGGCGTTCCTTCGAAATTTGGACGTAAAGTAAATAGGGTATCTAGGGTTTTAGAGGATTTTGATTTTAGCTCAATGATTCCTTCAAAATCAGCTTCTTGACTATTATTGGTTTGAATTCCCAAAAGTGATTCTAGGGTATCTCCAGCGTCTTTCGGTGCAATCTTACCTGTCCCCTTAGAATTATTATGAAAGCCTTGTCTTGCTATGGCTTTAATCTGTGGAATTAATCTATTTAGTGAATCTTCAACTTTATCTTGTCCAAATAGTTCTATAATAGTACTATTTTGTGGAATGCTATGTGTAACATTAAATAATGTAAGTTCTTTTTGATTATTTACGGTTATATAAATCAAGTCGTTTACATTGATTTGAGATGACTTAATGAACTTTCCTAATCCATATATCCAAAATCTTTCATCTCCTCTTTTGTTAGCTTTATAGAAACTTATTTTTACCCTATGCTTTTGGTTGTCCAGTACAAGATTAGCTGTCAAATAAACTTTATCAGTCAAGTTCCTAAAATCTAACAAGTCATTATCTAATAGCAAGGTTCTTAGAAATCCATTTGCATCAATAATACTTTTATTTAGCATAGTTTGTGTCAATCTGATAACAGTGTAGTCATTAGAATTATACTTATGTAGATTATTGATAACCTCTAACTCATCATCATATGGAATAAATTGCATTAGCTTTCTCCCCTCTTAAATAAATCAGCAAGCGGAACTTCCATTTCCTTAGCAAGGCTTTCTATTGTTGAAAAATATACGTCTGAGTATTTACCATTTACAAGGTTACTTATCGTAGATTCTCTTACTCCACTGGAATTACTTAGTGAAAATTGTTTCCAACTTCTCAAATATAATTTCACATTCTGTATAAGTGTATTTTGATATTCTTCTACAGAATTTAGAGTAAAGTTTATAGAAGCACTTATTTTATTGGTTCTAATAAGGAGCTCAGGAAAATTTATTAATAAGACATTAGAAATTGCTATTAAAGTTGAAAGTTTAGGACTATACTTTTCGTTAGAAGATAATAGTTTATTAACAGTTTGCCTGCTAAGATTCGCCTTATCAGCTAACTCATTTTGCGTTAATCCGCTTGTGTAAAGTAACCGTTCAATATTTTCTTTAACATAGCGTTCCATATCTATTTTCTCCAACTATTGTTTTTATTTATATTAAAGCTTTTAATTATAATAAAATTCATTTTACTTTACATTCTGACTGGTTTTAGAAAAATTTTACGCATGTATAAAGTAGAAAAGTAGTAACACCTGGACTTTTCAATGAAATTCTGATATACTACTAAAGTAATAAATACACAATTCGAGGTAAATTATGCCCTATGCAATAGACTTATTCTGTGGTGCTGGCGGATTCAGTGAAGGAATTCTACAAGCTGGATTTGATATTATCTTCTCTAGCGATAAAAGCCCAATGGTAGAAGAAACTTATACAAACCGACATAAACAACTAGGTTTAGTAGAAGGTGTTGATACACACTTTGAACTCGCAGATATAAAAGAATTGACTTCTGATAAAATTTTTCAATCTATTAACTCATTAAAATACGGAAATATTTTTGAAAGAGGAACTATTGATGTCATTTTTGGTGGTCCTCCTTGTCAAGGATTCAGTCGTTTAGGAAAAAGAGATTCCAAAGACCCTAGAAATATGCTCTTTCATGAATATTTGCGTATTATTAAAGATGTTATGCCACGTTATGTTGTTATGGAAAATGTAACTGGTATTTTAGATATGCAGATGTTAGACTTCCCTAGCGTACTCGATGATAGAATCCACGAGGGACAACATTTGGTTCAGTCCATTCTTAGAAATGAGCTGGAAGAATTAGGATATACTTTACTTGATGTGCAGGTTCTTAATGCCGCAAACTTTGGTGTCCCACAACAAAGAAATCGTGTTGTATTTCTAGCATACCGTAATGACGTAGCACCCATTCAATATCCAGAAAGTGATAATGATATTCCAAACGCTACTGTCTATGACGCTTTAGGAGACCTTTATGGTGGGGAATTCGGCTATGAAACAGATTATTCCCTACAAAGTCGACTGGGTAGAACTCCTAATACTGATGGTCAACCCATTACAAATGATAATCCATTGAATATGGAAATCTCAAGACACGATGATATTGTCACACAGCGATTCTCACTATATCAACAAGGAGAAAATAGAGCTAAAGCCGTTAATAGAATCCAATTAGAAGGACTAGAATTAAAAAGGGACTATCCAAACCTATTTATTGAAAGTCTATTTCAACTCAATGGTAAAGCTAACCAGCTTCACATTATCAAGCAACTAAAAAAACAGGATTTGCTTCAAGAAAGTTTTAAATCCGAGAGATGGTTACAATTTACGAATCGTCAACTTGGTTTACTGTTAATGAATGATAATGATGATTCAGCTAAACAACATATTTTAAAATCATTAGCACTCAGAATAAAAACTTCATTTGAGGAGGCTGAACTATTTTGGAATGAAATCAAGAATCATTTAAACACAGAAATTACAGAAGGTAAGTTTTCAAAAATGCTAAGGGATGGTGATTTAACTCCTGCAGCAATCGAAGCAATCTTTACTAAAAAGAGTATTCGAGTTCGTCTTGACCAAAATACTGTTTCTCCTACTATAGTAACATTACCAGATGACTATATCCACCCATTCTTTAACCGCGTTTTAACTGTTAGAGAAATGGCAAGGCTACAATCTTTTGATGATAGTTTTGAATTTTTAGGAAAGCGTACTACTGGTGGAGATAAACGGGTAAAAGAGACACCACAATTTACTCAAGTAGGCAATGCTGTCCCACCATTACTGGCTAAAGCAATTGCTGAGCAGGTGATGATTGCTCTAAACAATGATTAAAAAACTTTTTATATACTCCAAGTATTTCATTTTGAATTATTTCTGTAACATTTTTCTAGTATAATATTATAAAGGAGGTTTGGAAAATGAAAAAATTACTTAGTCTATTACTTTTAGGAATTGCTACTATATTTTTAATATCTTGTTCCAAACAGAATAATCTTTATGGAAAATATTATGATATCTATGATGGTAAAGCTAAACTTGTTTTAGAATTTAATGAAAATGGTGGGAGATTCTACGAGAATGGAACTCGTGCTATAACTAATGTTGATACTAAAAATAAGACTTTTACATTTTCTGTTAACGGTCGTGACGTTGTTGTTACCTACGATTTAAAAGAAAATGGCACTTTAAAGTATGATACAGGTAGTTATTTTACTTCAGGTAATGAAAATATTACATACAAAAAGAATAGTGAAGCCTATAAAAAAGCTTTAAAAAAAGCGAAGGAAGAGCAAAAAGCTGTAGAAAATAAGAAGCAAAATAATTATAAGAAAGCCAAAAACATGGCTCAAACAAAAGAAGTCCAAACTATAATTTCAGAAATAACAAATGGAAATACTGTAGATAAAGTTACAGGTACATCTACTCAATATGAGTATACTTATAAAAATAGTTACATTTCCTATGATGGAGAAAGTTATGAAATTTGGAATGTGTACGATGTTAAGACTACTGACGTAAAAGATAATGGCGAAACAAAAACAAGTAAGTATGAACAAGCTTATGGTTGCCGAACAAAAGAACGAAATAATAAAATAGTAGTTCCTAATTTTGAGAATTATCAATTTTTAACAAACAGTGATGTAGGTAAAGACTATTCTGATTCTATGCGTGATTATTTTATAAAGAATGATTATGTGGAAATAAATGTTAATGATATTAAAAATAAATGACTTAGAGATTTTCTCTAGGTCATTTTCTTGTTATCAAAAGAAGTTTCGCATGCCGTTTGGCTTCTACTTCTGTCAGTTGTTTAGGATTCCAAGCATAGCTAATAGATTGTCCCTTGTTATACAATCCCCAGATTTTGAATTTTGGATAACATTGTTTTACCAAAGAGATGAATTGAGTATCTGCTAGCTCTGGTAAGTCAATATCTGAAATGAAGTTTGATTGATTTATTAAATAGTTGAACTTATCTAGTGTGCTAGGCTCAAATTCGTTGTAATCAGAGATGATATAATCTTTAACTTGGTCAAAATAACCGATAATGTGTTTATTCTTTCTAGTTAGGTAATCTTCTACAATCTGTCTTGCAGATAGCCTATTCATGTCTAGTTCAAAATTTAAGAAGTCTGTCAAACGAGTTTTGAGAGCTTGACCAGAAACTTGTAATGCCGTTTCTACATCTTGAAAAGCCATTTGTTGGTAAAAAATCTTAGTTAGAAGCACAATATCAGGCATTAAAAGAAAAGCTGAGTAAAAATTGGCTTCCCTTTCTTGTAAAGAATCATCATGAAAATCAGTGAATACTCGTCCACTGTGATGTAATAAGATGTGCCCTAATTCATGACATTTTGTAAAATTTTGACGGTTGATAGAATCGCTATCTTGATAGGAAATGGTTAAAACATCATCATTGATATTAAAACCTGCTATATCTATTCGGATATGATGAGGGATGACAAGTATATTTTTCTTGTTGACTTCATAATTGAAGTAATCCTGAAAAGTATAATAAAGAGGATGTACTTTATTTAATTTCATGAAGGGATAAAGTGATTGTTTGACACGATTCCAAACATTAAAGTAAATTCTTTGCACGAAACATCAGTCTTTCTTTTCTTTATTCATAGCCTTAATGGCTTTTTCTCTCTCTAACAGAAATTCTCTCAAATCTTCTTCTAGTATTTTCTTCTCTTCATCAGATAAATTTTTAGAAGTTTTCCGATACAGAACTTCAAACGTTGATAAGTCAATTTCATCTGAATTTTTGTAGTCAGATTTACCTAAAAGATAATCCGTAGAAACATTATAAAACTCTGCAATCTTAGGATATTTATCTGGAGTTGGTTTTTTTTCGCCTTTTTCCCAATTTGAATAAGTAGGTTGTGATACTCCAAATTGTCGCGAAACATCATTTTGCGTTAGATTAGCTTCTAAACGCAGAGCTTTTAAGCGTTCGGGAAACATTTTGTACCTCTTTAAAAATTTTTAATTTTTTTACAAAAAACTCTTGACAAATATAGCCAAAGGGTATATTATATAAATATAGCCGTTGGCTATATAATGATTTTGCTAGATTTCCCTAAAAAGTGAAATTAACTTCAGTAAAGATAAATAAGGTAATTTAGCAAAAAAGTTAAAATAGTCCTTTGAAAATTGAATAAAAAAGTGCGTCAGACAACCTCACTCAAGCTTAGCTGACCAACACACAATAATCATTTAGCAATTATTATTGTACAGGTTTTAGCGCAAAAAGTCAAGGAGGTTGGAGTAGATGAACACAAAAATCCTTTGGAGTTATCTCACGCACTCGGCTTTTTGCCCCTCTTGACCGAATAACAAAGGGGAACTGCTGGCGCTGGTGGCGTCGGAAATGCTGACAGGTAAGATACGTTCTGCTGGGGTAAGCATAGGCGGTTAATCGTGGCTATAGTGAAGTGAGATGACTATGATAACAGAGATTAGTCAAGTACAGCTATAGGACGGTGATAATGACAATGAGTGTGCGACGATATGAGCACGCCCTAAACAGATGATTCATCTGTTTAGACGAGTAGAAAAACACCAAAACAAATACAAATGATTGACAATGTAAACTATATGGTTTACAATAAATAATGAAAGGTGGTGGCGTTTATGGCAACTGTTCCAACTCAAATTCGGATTGATGAAACTGTAAAAGCCCAAGCAACTTCATTATTTAATGACTTGGGGATGGATATGTCTAGTGCGGTCAATATTTTTCTTCGTCAATGTCTATTGCGTGGTGGACTTCCTTTCACGGTCGAAGTCTCCAACTATAGTCAAAAGACACTAGAAGCTCTGGCAGAAGCCAAACGAATCTCTCGTGATGAAACGGTCGCTTCTTATGACAATCTAGCAGATTTAAAGAAGGCTCTGGAATCTTAGATGTACCAAGTCAAGTTCACCTCTGCTTTTAAAAAGAGCTATAAACGAATTAAAAAGCGAGGCTTAGAGATGGCACTCTTAGATGAAGTGATTGAAAAACTCCGTCTAGGACAGACACTAGATGAAAAATACCGTGACCACGAACTCAAAGGAAACTTTGTTGGCTTTAGGGAATGCCACATCAAACCAGATTGGCTCTTGATTTATCTGATTGAAGAGGATATTTTGACCCTAACGTTAGCCGATACAGGCAGTCATGCGGATTTGTTTAAGATGTAAAGACAGTTCTTTGTGAGCTGTCTTTTTGTTTTCTACTCCTTTAAGCTGATGAATCATTAGCCTATAAATGTCCGTTATAAAGGACATTTTTGAAAATTTCCATTCTAAAGGAAAGTGAGGTACAAATATGAATTATTATGAACAAAGTTTTCTTCGTATCTATGAGAACTTTGTTTTTTCTTTGAAAATCTATCCTAATAAGCACCATCAAGAAGTCTTATGCCATCAAGTATTAGAAAGGATTGATAACTTATTTCAATATTATCAGAAATTAGAATTGCCAACTTATCAATTGGTACAATGGAAAAATCACTATAAATTTAAAATTCAACAGTATTACATTATGAATGGAGGTACAAAATGAATTATTTTGAAAAACGATTCCAACAAATCTATGAGAAGTTTCTTTTCTCCCTTAAAATTTACCATACTAGCTCTGCACACTGTGAAACGTGCTACCGAAACTGTCTAAATGAAATGGACAGTCTTTTTTTACGCCATGATACCCATGATTCATTTGCTAAAAGATTGATGAATTGTAAAAATACATTTCAACGTAAAGTTAAAAAAGCTTATTTTGGAATGTAAGGAGGATAGATAGTATGACTAGAGTAAGAGCACCTGCATCATATTAGAAAGGAAAGAACAATGGAAAATAAAGGTTCAAAATTCTATCAGGAGATAATGAAACAAAAAAGAGAGAAAACAGACAGACAAAATCAGGAATGCTTACTCCACTCTTTATTATTTTTATTGTTTGTTTTAATCATTTTTTTCATATTTTCTCTTCTGCTTTATCCCACAAAAATACTAGAAGTAATCAACTGGTTACTGGATATAGTAAATCAATAAAAAATATAAAAACAGAAATTGAGGTAAACATAATGGAAATTACAAAAGTATTCGTTGACCAAAACCAAGTATTAGGAAATGAAGTCTTTGTCTCAGGTATGGAAGAAGTCCGTGCCAATGATTACAACCCTGTCTCTTATCGTATCTTTGAAATTTCAAGTCGAAAAGAGCCCTCTGCCTTCCTTATTGTAGAAGGTTTTAAAATGTCTGATGTCCCAGAAGGTCGTCAAAAAGTCGTCTTCCCTCGTGGGATTGCTATTGAACGCCGTAACTTCCGTTTTGGAGGCAAACGTAAACATGAAAATGTGATTGTTGCGGAAGAAATGCGTACGGTAAAGTCTAAATAAGAAATAGAATAGGAGAAATACTATGACTGTAAAATTTGCTGCTGATGTGATTGAAACTTTTGATACTGCAAAAACACTTGGTACACTTAATTTTCTTGAAGCTCTTCCTAGTATGAAATGGGAAGATTACCTTGAAGAAGGAACAGGTGAAGAAAAACGTCGTGAAACAGATGAAGTGGACTATGTAGATGTGAAACTCTACTCTTCTGCTGTGAATGGGGATATTACCGTAACGGTTCCACCTGAAGCCAAAGTGGCGCAAATGACCGCTGAAAAGAACTACAATGATGAAGTAACGCTGGTAGCTCCTACGGCTCGCTTCTGGTCAAATTCAGAAACTATTAACAATCGCCGTGTCCTGACAAGTGGGGTTAAACTACGGGCTAAAGATGTGGTGCTAGTGGGGAAGCCTGAACCTAAAAAGGAAGGATAATCGCCTATGAAGCTGTTCACCTATCAGGGCATTCGTGTTCGGAAGTTTCATGAGAAAATCAAACGGCTAACCTTTGCTCTCTTTCTTCTGCCCTTTCTCCTTGGAGGGAGCTTCTTAGCTTACCTGCACCAAGACCAACTTCAAAACCAATTTCAACGTGACCCGCTAACCTACGGGATTCTTTTGGGTGGAAGTGTATTAGGATTGTTGCTACTAGACGGCTTAGTGCAGGTAATTTGTTTCCGAAAATTTCTTTTCTTTAGTCGTTTAGATAGTTTACGGATTCTTTCCCACTTTTTGCTGGATAATAACTTGTATAAGGTTAAGAAAATCAAATCGAATCATCACACGAGAGAACGGATTCTATTACCCAAAGTGTATTTGAAGCGTGACCGTTTTAGTATCGCCGTTTCACTCCACCTTCAAGGTAGCCGATTCCAAGACCGCTTTATCGCCCTTGAAAAGCCTCTTGAAATTATGTTTGACGGAGACTTTATGAACAAGCAATTTACCAAAGGCTACGTTTCCTACACCATTGCCATTGACCAATTTTCAGGGCGCTTATCTATCTTTGATGTTAAGATGACAGATAAGGGAATCCGCTTAATGAAAGATGTTTATTGGGATTTCAATAAACACCCACACTTGCTGATTGGTGGTGGAACGGGTGGCGGTAAAACGGTTCTCTTGATGATTTTGATTTGGGTCTTGGCACAAATTGGTTATGTAGAAATTCTTGACCCGAAGCGCTCTGACTTTGTCGGATTGAAACAGATTCCTGTCTTTAAAGGGTGGGTTTACTGGGATAAACAAGAAATGTTAGCTTGTTTAAAGCGTGCTGAGCAGGAAATGGATAAACGTTATGATTACATGACTAGTCACCCTGACTATCAGGCAGGTAAAAAGTATTATGCTTACGGACTGAAGCCTCGCTTTATTGTCATTGATGAATTGGCAGCCTTAGCGGCTAAACTAGAACGGGATTACCAGTCATCTGGAGACTTTATTGAATACCTATCAGAATTGATTTTAAAAGGTCGCCAATCTGGAGTCATCATGATTGTTGCTATGCAACGCCCTGATGGAGAATACCTCAAAACGTCTTTACGTGACCAATTTATGAAACGGATTTCTGTTGGGCACTTAGAGGATACTGGTAATAAAATGATGTTTGGGGACGCTAACGCTAATAAAGTCTTTAAAAAGATTGATGAAATTGACGGAGAGGAGATTTTCGGTCGTGGTTATATTGCAAACGGTGGAGAGGTGGCTAGAGAATTTTATTCACCTACCGTTCCCTTTGAGGAAGGATTTTCTTTCTTTGAGGAATATAAGAAGCTAGCTGTCTTAGATGACCCATTATTAGAGATAACGGAAAGAACAGAAACCACGCAAACATCATCATCTGACTTGCCCGTTAAACAAACAGAATCTTCCCTCCTTCCTCTAAATGACTTTGCCAAGGAATCAGATGTGCCCATTTCAACCTTACGAAACCTTGTGAAATACATAGAAGAACAGGACTATACATTCATCAGAGAGGACAACCGTATTCTGCTAGATGAAGCAGATAGGGCTTTGTTGGAGGAAATTGTGACGGAGAAAGAACAGACTGACTTGCCTTATAAGCAAGTTGTCCTTCAACACTTTGAAACACCTCCTGAGCCAGCGTAGGCACGAAGGTCAAGGTCAGGGCAAAGCCCGTCCGACCTGCCCGACCGAGCTGACAAGCGGGCATTTTGGGGTGTGCCCTAGGCACGCCCCAAAAGGGCTTAACCTCCCGATACTAATAGGGGGGTTAAAACTAACACAAGTCCTTAAAAGGCTGTTCTTATCCCAATGGCTAGCCTAGCTAGTATGAACACAAAAAAGCAAATACTTGTACAATATTTTGTCAAGTGTTATAATAAGAATAGTCTTAAAGTGAGGTGATAGAAGATGGAAGCTGTAGTTTATTCAAACTTTAGAAATAATCTAAAAGATTATATGAAAAAGGTTAACGACGAATACGAACCTCTAATGGTTGTCAATAAAAATCCTGATGAAAATATTGTAGTCTTATCTAAAGAGAATTGGGATAGTATTCAAGAAACTATTCGCCTAATGAATAACGAGTACCTTTCAGACAAGGTTCTATCAGGAATGGAACAAGTTAAACAAAAGAAAGTCGTTCAACGCCAATTATTAGAGGTGGAAGATGTTTAACTTTACAGAACAAGCTTGGAAAGATTATGTTTCTTGGCAACAAGAAGATAAAAAGATACTCAAACGTATCAATCGTTTAATGGAGGATATCAAACGAAATCCTTTTGAAGGGATTGGAAAGCCTGAACCCTTAAAATATCGTTATTCCGGTGCTTGGTCTCGTAGAATTACAGATGAACACCGATTAGTCTATATGGTGGAGGAAGATGAGATTTATTTCTTATCCTTTCGAGACCACTATAAATAAAAGCAGTCATTATCCATTGGCTGCTATTTTTATTGTTAAAAGGAGGGAAAGTAAATTGTGACAAATGTTGAATTAAAGCATATCCGGCTTGAGTTAGGGTTTACCCAACGCAAAATGGCAACGATGATTGGTTATAGTTACTACAACTACCGAAACATTGAACAGGGTCAACGAAAGATGACCAAGGAATTTGAACAAACACTCTTTCACTTTCTGAATCGCAAATCAGAAACCAAACTAGAAAGCACGGTTGATTGGTTAAAAATTCGCTTCAAAACACTTGATTTTAAAGCTGTCATCACCTCTGTTCTAAAATTAAAACCAGCAGATTTTTTTCATGAAGAAAAAAGTCTATACAGCTATTCAGATATGGTAACCTATGGTTCAATTCGGGTGCTTTACTCCCATTCTGAAAAGAAGGCAGAAGCTGGAACACTGATTGACTTGACGGGAGGTGGTTGTCGTGAACTTGAATTGTTATTAAAGCAACAAGGACGTGATTGGTTTTCTTTTCTTTATGATGTTTTTCTCTTTGCGGAACAAGAACGAAAAGATAGACCTTTGGAAGACTTTTTAGCCTTCCCACGCTTTGATATTGCCCTTGATGAATTATACAAAAAGTCAGGGAATCTTGACTTATTTGATATTAAAAATCGGATTTTTGACAATAAAATCATCATGCGCAAACTCCGCACCTTTACCGCTATTGAGGGCTTGAAAAAAGTTGAAAATCGCTTTGTCAATCAAGGTTTGACCTTAAACTTTGGCAGTCGTCAATCCAGCCTCATGATTCGCTTTTATCAAAAAGATTATGAACAAGCCCTCTTAAAAGATGTTTCTGTTGACTATATCCATGAAGCCTATAATTATAAAAACCGTTATGAGATTGAACTACATGATACTAAGGCGTTTGATATTTTGAAAGAATGGTATACGCTGGAAACAGACTTGACCAAAATAGGCGCTCGGATTTTAAATAACTATTTTGAAGTGAAAGATAGGAATGGCAACTATGATAGTGAATGGGATAACCTGCTTGGCACACAAGCGGGTTTTAAATTTGTCACACGTCCCCGTCAAATTAACTATGCAAGGACAAAACATTGGGTCACAAAGCAAGTCTCTAGTGCTTTGAAATTGCTGAAAATCGTTGATATGGTCTATCAGACAGATGAGCTTTCAGAAATCATTTCTGAAGCCTATCTGAGTAACAATCATACAAAACTAGCAGAAGAAATTTGTGAACGAAACGGAGTTGATTTTGATGTCATTGTCGGACAGATATAAACCTATAAATATCCCTGATAAATTCAATCGCCCTCTTCAAACAAAGAGTTTCCCAGTTGGTTATGAAGAACTCTACTTATCGTTTTACGATTTTGAACTGGTCAAAGATTTGATTGATTATTGGGGGCTCTTATATTATCAACCTAAGAAAGATTCTGAATTGAAATATGCAGAACAATTTAGAAAACAATCCTTTAAAGATGAAAACCACCGACAAAATGCGATTAAAAAGGCAACTAGACAAGAGGCTAGACAGCCTTTTTTTGAAGAGTTAAAAACGAAACCCTTAAAAAAGATGAGTCAAAACGCTCGCTGGGTGGCAGAGATGTTCCTACAGACGGGCTATGCTCAATTGGTACTATAAAAATGAAAGGAAAAAGGAAATGGAATATAAAGTTGAATTGAATAGTCTGGACAATTTCAGGGCTTGGTCTGGGGCACGCAATACACTAGCAACTGTCCGTGAACGGGGAGATATGGACAGACTAACCTCACTTGGTGAAGATATTTTTTCAGGAAGTATCCCCACAGAAACAGAAATCAATGATTGGCTTTGGTTTGATTCTGATGATATTTATCGATTCCTTGGCTATCATGATTTGGTAGAAGATGACGTATGAAGCTTGTAAAGAAAATTTACGAGGGAATCTCCTGCTTTCCTGATAAAAATGAATTCTGGAATCTCTACATTGTCCTAATGAAGGAAAAAGAGTTTTTCTTAGACGCTTTTGCACGGAAAACCCTTGACCTTGAATACCCCGCCCACTATCAACACGCTTATTTCACACTAGATGGTCAAGTGTTAGACTTCAATCAACACATGACGACACAACTTGTCACTCTTTTTAGACAAGTTATCTTAGAAAATCAAACAACATTTATGGAGGAACTGATAATGGCAACACAAAACACACTCGAAAAGAAAGTTAGAGCGGTCTCATTGGAGCTAGGAGAATTGATGAAAGCCCATGATGATAAAGAGGCTTGGAAAAAAGCAGGTGAATTGCACGGGCTTCTTAAAAAAGAAGAGGCAAAACAACTCCCTGAAATACTGGTTGAAAGTCTTCACGCTGAATTGCGCGGTTACTATTATGTCAATAGTGAACTCAATAAACTTCATAAACAGCTTTACGCCAAAGGAAATAAATTGATTGAACTAGCCAATCAGTAAGGAGAAATCATGGATAAATTGAAACTTATTTTACACCAAGCAAAAGCTTATTTAGGGCGTTTTTCTAAGCGCCCCAAAAAGAAAGGAAAGCCTAAATTAACCATTGCCAACAAAAAAACAGTCAATCTTGCCGTTCTGTCAGGATTGGCTTTTATTTTATTAGTTGGTTTACTAGGAGGGATTCGAGCCCTGACTTTATCCAGTCAAGTCACAGACCTTAAAAAAGCCGTTTCTTCTAACAAATCCACTTCTTCTACTTCTTCTGCTACAACAACAATTGATAATCGCTTGCAGTATTATCTGAATGACTTTGTTAATTGCTATTTTACCGTTCCTAATGATTCAGACGGTCAAACCAAACAAGCAAAACAACTGAATAGATTTTATGATTCAGAACCTGATATTCAAGCACAAGGGCAAGTCAAAAATCCTAGTCAATTGAGCTGGTCACGCCTGCTAACGGTTACGGATAATGTGGCAACGTATGAGGTGCATTACAAGCAAACGGTTAAAAATGGGCACAAGACAGAAGAAAAAGAATTGGTGACGGGTTTTAATATCCCTTATGCCAAAACAAAAACGGGCTACTATGTTACGGGCTTACCTTGGTTTTCCAGTTTATCGACCAATCAGGCAGATAAGAAAAGTACCGATACAGAAGTCAAACTCAATCAATCAGATAGGGTTTCAGAGAAAACAAAGAAGAAACTGGATAAGTTTCTCACTGTTTTCTTTACCAACTATACGACTGACCAAGACAACTTGGATTTAGTGGCTCACAATGTAACAGTTGTAAAAAATGCCACTTTTAAAACCTTAGATTTTAGTTACTACAAAGCAACCGATAAAACGATAATTGCCTATGTTCAAGTAACATTTGAAGTCGCAGGCTCGACACATGCTGAAAACTTCACCTTGACCTTATCAGAAAAAGGGAAGTCCTATTATGTGGAGAAAGTCAGCCATACAATCCCTGCTAATTACGCAAATACAAAAGAATAAAAGGAGAGTTTAATCAATGAGTTCATCTAATTTACAAACATGGTTACAAGGAGATGGCTTCTGGTTCATTACCTTTGGAGCGATTATTCTTATCATTCTAGCTTGGAGAAATAGCTCTTGGGGGCGTCTGTTTTCAACCCTTATTTTCTATACTGTTATTGCATCTTTAACAGGAGGTGGAAAACAGTTGCTCCATGTCCTTGGCTGGTTCCTCCGTCTCTTTGGAATTGAAACGGGGTTGTGATATGGAAGAAGAACGATTGTATGATTATGCTAGAGGGATAAACGCTCCCTACTGGATTCAAGAAGTTAAAACACAAAAAGGAAAACGCATTTGGTATTTTGCGACACCCATGCAACTTTCCTTTTTTGTGGTCTTTGCCCTCATCTTGATTTTGATGTTGACGACGTTTAGCTCACTTCTTCTTCCGTTAAACAAATTAACGCATTCCATTTCATGTTATCTTTATTGGTATATCCCTTATAAACTCGCTAAGTTCTATACAGAGTATGAACCACAAGGAAAGAAAATGCACGTTTTCTTATGGGATTACATCTGCTATCTTATAGATTTTCGTCTCAATCGAAAAGCGATTTATCATGAAGATAGAATGAAAATGATGGATGAAGAAGAAATAGTCTTTGAAAAAACAGATTTATAAAGGAGGTCTAATGGTTCTAAAACTAGTCTATCCGATTCTTAAAACACAGGATAACATAGCTTTAACGACAGATAAAACGGTGATGAGTTTTTATCGTATTCCTAATACTCCCATCACCATTACCGATAAAGCTAAGAAACAAAAACACAAGTTGACTACTGCTCAGCTAATTAAAAAACTAGTTAAAAACAAGTCCTTTGAAGTCTCCTTGATTCCAAAGGACTATTTGCTAGAAGAAAAGATGAAAGACTTTTCTCATGCCTTGTCTCCCGATAGTAAAGCATTGGGGGAAGAACTGTTGCAGTATTCGACAGACAAATTGACACAAGAAATGGAAATTCCTTATCAGTTTGACTGGCTGATTGGTGTCAATCTTTTAAAAGATGACCAAAACACCACCGTTCAGGATATGGCGGTTGAGCGCTTCTCTGAAGTCTCTGAAATGATTGCCAATAGCGTGGGCTTTCAATATGAGATTCCTGAAGATTGGGCGCAAGACTATCTGGTTAGTGAAGCTACTGTCTATCAAACCCTTTCTGCTCTTCGGGCACAACGCTTGACCAATGAAGAGCTCTTTTACTATCAACGCATGCAATACTTGCGCTATATTCCTCATCTAAAACAAGAGGTCACAGCCAATCGGGCACTCTTTAATGTGACAGATACGGTCTTAAGACCCATGGCAGGGGGCTTTATGAAATTAGACAGCCCCTATGGTTCTTCTTTTCTCACCATTCTTCCGATTGCTAAAACACCCATTATTTTTAATGGCTTTCATCTGGGAGAATTTACCCAACGCTTTAACTTCCCTGTAGAACTACGGATAAAGGCAGAATTTATCGAAAAGAACTCTTTAAAAGGGCGAATGGCACGTTCTAATATTCGCTACCGCAACATTATGAATGAAGCAGAAAGTACTGACACCGTCCAACAAGATGAAATTATTCTCGGAGCAATGTCTCTCAAAGACTTGATGAAAAAGGTTGGTGGGAAAGAAGAAGTCATTGAATATGGAGCTTATCTTGTTATTGCTGCTTCTAGCTTATCCCAACTACGACGTCGCCGTCAGGTAGTCTTAAGTTACTTTGAGGATATGCACGTAGAAGTCAGTGAAGCAAGCCATGATACGCCTTATCTCTTCCAGTCTCTCCTCTATGGTCAACCACTTGAAAATAAGACCAGAACGTGGACACACTATGTCACTCCAAGAGGCTTTGCGGAGTTAATGCCGTTTACCAATACAGCTTCAGGAAACCATATTGGCTGGCATATCGGACGAGTGGATAACTGGACAGGACGTTGGGAAAGTATTGAAAAGGCACAAGAAGCGTCTAAAAATATGGTGCTCTTTAATGCGACTGTTGGAAATAAAGAAGGGATTGCAGGAAAACTCACAAAGAATCCACATATCCTGATTACTGGCGCAACGGGTGAAGGAAAATCCTTTTTGGCAGAACTTATCTTTCTCCTAACCTCTCTTCAAGATGTGAAATGCTTGTACGTTGACCCAAAACGCTCTATCCGAAAACACTTTGAAGCAATTACTCATCACCCAAATTTTGAAAAGCAGTTTCCACTTCTGGCTGAACATATCAAGCAGATAAACTTTGTCACCTTGGATAGTAAAGTGAAATCCAATCATGGGGCTCTTGACCCCATTGTCATGTTGGATAAAGATGACGCTGTTTCGGTTTCAAAGAATATGCTCAATTATCTAATCTTCTCCAACAAGCGGATTAAAGTCACCATGAAACAAATGACCGCTATTTCTAGAGCGATTAATAAAGTGGTGGCTCAAAGACAAGCGGGAGAAACGGTTGGGTTAAAACACGTCCTCAAAGAGCTCACCAATAATCCAGATAGCACTATCTTTGAAGTAGGAGACTATCTAACATCTATTGTCGAAAATTCCATTTTGGAATTGGCTTTTTCAGACGGCAATGTAGAAGGATTGTCTTACGATAAACGGGTGACTGTTTTAGAGGTAGCGGACTTATCCCTACCAGATAAAGACACTCAACAAGATGTCACCCCAGAAGATAAAGAAATCAATTCTACAGCGCTGATGTTTGCTTTGGGAGCTTTCTGTACACGCTTTGGAGAACTCAATCGTTATGAAGATACCATTGAATTTTTCGACGAAGCATGGGTACTGATGAAGTCGGCAGAAGGACGAGCCGTTATCCAATCCATGCGCCGTGTTGGACGTTTCTTTAACAATGTCCTCTGCCTGATTACGCAATCTGTCCATGACGCTGAAGGAGATGATGATACCACAGGCTTTGGGACACTCTTTGCCTTTAGAGAAGATAATGAACTTTCCGATATTTTAGAACACGTTGGACTAACGGATAATGAAGAAAATCTGGAATGGATTAAAAATATGATTTCAGGGCAATGCCTTTATAAAGACGTTTACGGCAATCTCAATATGATTTCTATTTATAACATTTTTGATAGTATTGACCCACTTCTAAAACCAATGAAAGCTACTGTTTCTTCTAATCTTGAAAATAAATACGCATCTTAAGGAGGTGAGCTTGTGCAAGAAGCATTTGAAAAATTAAAAGGCATGGATATTTTTTCTTTAAAATCCTACATGATGAAAACTGGCTTTGGAGATTTCAGCGGTGTTTGGGTGATGTTCAACGAAATCTTTGTCAACTTCCCCTTTTTCCTCCTTAACCTTATTGTTGGTTTCTTCTCCTTGATGATTCGGATTTTAGAAAATGTCCGTCTTTACGACACTTACAAGCAATATGTCTTTAATGGGGCTCAATCCATTTGGCGAGGCTTTATAGGAGCTCCTTCTGGTGTGGCTCAATCATCATTAGTCTTTCTGATTCTCCTTTGCCTAGCTTTTTATCTCTTTTATCAGTTCCTCATGTCTAAAGGCAATTTCTCTCAAAGATTGCTTCATGTCCTTTTAGTTCTCTTTTTAGGCTTTGGTTGGTTCGGGACAGTTGCTGGAACTTCTGGTGGATTGTATTTGCTCAATACCGTAGACAATGTCGCTAGTACTACGATTCATCACATTTCTAATGTCTCTGTCTCCTACGGAAAAAATCAGTCTTTAAAAATAGGGTCTTCTGTCGCTGATTCTTATATCGCAGAAACTTCTTATAAAGCCTATCTCTTTGTCAATACAGGACAAGAAAACGGGAAATACAAAGACCGTCAAACAGGAAAAGAAGAACCGTTTGACGATTCAAAAGTTCTAGGAAGCTTGGATAAATCAGGCAAGTTTAAAGCAGTTTCTACCGCTGATAGGAATAAATATTTAGAAATAGGAAATGGAGCAGGTGATGATAATGAACATAACCGTTGGTTATCAGCCATTCCTGATTATATCCCTGTTAAGTTCTTCTATATCCTTTTTAAAATGGTTGAAGCGATTGTCATTGCCATTCCTATTGTCTTAATTCAGTTGCTCAATGTCCTTGCACAAGCCCTTGTCCTTATCATGATTCTTCTTTTTCCTATTGCCCTTTTGGTTTCCTTTATTCCCAAAATGCAAGATATTCTCTTTGGAGTTTTTAAGGTCATGTTTGGAGGTCTTGCCTTCCCAGCCATTACTAGCCTTTTAACCTTAGCTTTGCTTTACCTTGAGAAAATCATTGAAGGTTTAGTAAGTAGTGGCTTTGATAAGGTGATTGGAGATTTTTCTTCCTTGTCTACTTTTAGCGCTCTCTTTAAACTAATCGTTTCTGTTTGTGCCAAAGGTGTGATTTATTGGTTGCTTTGGAAATACAAAGGCGAATTGATTGAATTGTTGCTCGGTTCACGAGCAAAGATTACGTTTGATGAGATAGATACCAAAGTCAAAGAAACCGTGACAAATGGACAGGAAACTATGAAGCAACTGCCGACAAAAGCCACTAACGCCTTTGAAATGGCTCAAACATCTGGAAACTTTTTCCTTGCAGGAGCGGGATTTGGAGCAGGACTCTTCATGAATTCTGGTAAACACATGAATAATCTCTTTTCAAATCCCCATCCGACTTCAGAAAGGACGGAAACTTCAACGCCTTCAGAAAATGACGAGGAGGAAACACCCGCTACTTCTTCCTTTGAAGACACAGGCGCTCCCGACGAGGTAACAACACCATTTCAAGAGCCAGATATGCCAATGGAGACTTTTGAATCTGCTATTCAGGAAGAAGACACAAGTGTTCAACCTTTTGACACAGAACCTTCTCCGCTAATGGATACAAAGCAAAACAGAGAACAGAAGGAGTTTGAAGAGCGCCGTCAAAATCGCCTCTCTTGGAGACAGAAACATCACATCAATAAACTCGAAAAAGAATTAGAGCCTTATAAAGATGATGAAGCACTATACCAAGCGCAAGGTTCAAATGCCTTTATCAAGAACTATCGTAAAACCTTGCCGAAAGACGATAAATTGAAAGCCAATATTAACCGTAAACATCAGATAATAGAGGAATTAGCACGATTGAGAGGGGGAAAGGAATAATGAATATACGCATTTATTCTAAAAGATGTTTTGAACAGACGGTGAACAATGCGGTTGCCCTTGCCTATGAAAAGAGAAAGCCTTCTATTGACTTTCTCCTTTTATTTTCAGTAAAAGAGGCTGAGAAAGAGCAACTGTTGGCAACTATCAAAGAAAATCCTCTTATTTTGACGGCTCAATGGCGATTTGAAACGGTAATGATGACTGTCTATGTGAAAACTTAGGAGGGAAGATGAAGAAAAAACTAGTAATTGTTAGTGCTTTAGGTGCTCTGGTTTTACCTTTATTCTTGGTTGTCATTATCATGGGAGCTTTTGCGGGTAGTGCGTCTTCTAATGGACAAGCCAAAGGACTACAAACGAAACTAACCGCTAAAGAGGTGGCTCAAAAAGCCAATATTTCAGAAGAACAGGCAAGTGATGTCATCAAAATTCTGAATTATGAACTCTCACAAGAACAATTTACTATCGCAGGAGCTTCTGGAAGTTTAGCGGTTGCAGAACGTGAAAGTGGCTTTGACCCTAAAGCCGTCAATACAGGTGGCGGTGTGGCTGGCTATTTCCAATGGTCGGGCTGGTCTTCTACTATCAATGGCAATCGCTGGTCAAAGGCAAAACAAAAGAAATTAGATTCTGATATTGAACTAGACCTCTTGTCTACAGAGCTAAACGGCTCTTATAGCAAAGTTAAAACAGAAATGCAAAAAGCGACTGACCCTGAAGAGGCAGCCCTTTATTGGTCAGAACATTATGAAGGGGTCGCTTTATCAGACGGTCAAACCAAAGCTAGTGACCTGAAGAAGAATGCGAGAAAATGGTATGACCTCTTCAAAGATACTTTAACAGGTGATATAGCTAATGCCAAAACACGAGACGGTGGAGGCGTAACTTCTGATGGAGTGCCTGCTGGATATAGCCTTACAAAGGCAATCAACACTTCTAACTATACTTCTGCAACTTATCCTTGGGGACAATGTACATGGTTTGTCTATAACCGAGCCGAAGAGGTAGGCGTTAACTTTGACCCTTATATGGGCAATGGTGGGGATTGGAAGCAGAAAGCAGGCTACCAAACCACACATACACCAACTGAACATAGCGCTCTTAGCTTCTCTCCTGGACAAGCTGGCGCAGACCCAACTTACGGACACATTGCGTTTGTGGAGCAGGTCAAATCAGACGGGTCTATTCTCATTTCAGAAGCCAACGCCAAAGGACTTGGAGTTGTTTCTTACCGCACATTTGATAAAGCAACAGCTAACCAATTTACATACGTGATTGGGAAGTAAAAATTTGACAAAAAACTACATTTGTCGTACAATTGAAGTGCAAAAGAGGTGATTGTATGACTAAAAAAATGTTTCAAAAGCGAGTAGATTCAGAATTACTAGATGAAGTATCGGTACTATACAAATCCTTAGGAACTTCTGTAGGTGACGCTTTCGTGATGTTCTTACAAAAATCAAAGGAGGTGAATGGATTGCCATTTGATTTAAGAAAACAAGTCCATGCTATTTCTGATAATCCTTTAGAAAGACTAGCTTTGGCAAACTCAAATGTTATCAAAGTGACTGCTTCTAATCCAGAAGCAATCGCAGATTTCTTTGATGAAGACTATCCAGAATACGAGGAAAGACATGGCCAACTATAACCCATATGATATTCTGGTAGCAACTATCGCTTTTAGTGATGGGACAGGGGCTAAAAGACGTCCTGCTCTAGTCATTGCAAATAATGAAGAAGTTATCAGAACCTACCGTATCACTAGTCAGTATTCCCGTAAATCATCTTATATCCGTTCAAAATACTTTGAAATAAAAGAATGGGAAGAGGCAGGATTAGTGAAACCATCTTGGATTGATACCGTTCAACTTTATGATTTAGACGTAGAACTTGTTCAAGTTCGCTTAATCGGAAAGTTAACAGAAAATGACCAACAGAGATTTGAAAAATTTTTAAGAGAAAATTAAGATTATACGATTATATTATAAATAATCCTAAAACTTTTCTTTTTCATAATCTCCTTAAGGTAAGAGCTTTATAGCTCTTGCTTTTTTTATTGCCTAAAAGGGAGGAAAATTATGCAAGTTATTTTACCAGAAGAACAAACAAAAGAAATTCAACTTTTTGTTGCAAATCTTATTAAAAATGAGATTGAAACCGTTAAGGAAGATTCAGGACAAATTAGTCCTTTTTTAAATAAAAAGCAGACCTGTCAGTATCTGGGAATTTCAAATAACACGCTGGATATCTGGATAAGAAAGGGAATGCCACATATTCGGATTGGAAAAACAATTCGATTTGATAAAGACAGTATCCGTAGATGGATGATACAACTGGAAAATCACTTTTGATTTCATTATAATAAAGTCAGGGTAATTTTCTAGCTCAGTAAAAAGGAGATTACTATGACAATTACAAAAACCTCAAATGGTTCTTATCGTTTAAAACTCTATGTTTCAACAGAAGCTAGACCTTCTTTGGGAATTTCAGGAAATTACTACGATAAGCGTTTTAAAACAAAGAAGGAGGCTAAAGAAGCTGAACTACAAATTTTAATAGATATTAACACTATCCAAAAAGGGGGTGCATTACCACATCAAGCAATCAATGGCGATATTCTCTTCAAAGATTTTTATCATAATGTCTGGTGGGAAGCCTATAAAGCAGGTCAAACAACTTCAACAAATAAACCACCCACTCTTCCAACAGTTAACAATACAGAAACTGTTTTTAGATTACATATTTTACCAATGTTTGGAAATTATTCCATTAAATTTTTAAATCAGAATAAAACGGTTGTTTTAAATTTGATGACTGCTAAAGCAAATGAATATGCCAATTTCAAGGTCATACGTAGTTATGTTAATTCTATTTTTGACTGGGCAGAGGAATTAGAATATATTAAAATGAATCGCCTATCTAAAACAATCAGTCGTATTAAGGCTACTAAAAAAATCAAATTACAAGAAGCTAAGCGTGATGAAGATTTATACCTTACTTTGAGTGAGTTACGGGAATGGTTTGAAATGTTCCAAGAAGACCTAGAAAACAAAAAATTGTCG
>UMFR01047063.1_pt1 | contig 26739 bp, 26 predicted proteins | sample 1965041 | NCBI WGS metagenome assembly UMFR01 (sample SAMEA4836049, study PRJEB28245) | human gut metagenome | biome: gut microbiome; material: fecal sample | place: Denmark | collected 2008
AGCCCTGCTCTCGCAGCTCGGGAGGATGCCCGGTTGGGATGCATCGCAGGAGTGTGTTATGCAGGAGGTGGCGAGCGGTCGTCGGGGTGTGCGGCGCTTTGAGCTTCGGCCGGCAGGGGCCTGCGCCGAGGAGTTCCGCCGGCGGAGTGCCGGGGAGCCCGTGCCTGCAACCTGCGGCGGATGGGGTGTGGGCAACAGCGGTATGCGCTATTTCGAGCTGCATGCCAATGCTCCGGGGCGTGCGCTCTTTGTCGAAATCGGCCAGGATGCACCCCTTTTCGACGAGCAGAGCATCGTGCTGCTGCCCGATTCGGTTGTCTTGGGCGGCACGAAGCGCGTCAAGGGGCGGTTGATTATCGGTCACGAGGTCCGTTCGTTCATGGCCGACAACGATACGTGTGAATATTGGGTCATCGACCGCACCGGTCGGCTTGCGGCGGAGTATGACCGTGTCACGGGCGGTGTGAAGAACGGTCGGGTCGTCGAGGCGGAGCTTGAGGTCCGTGATACGGGACCCCGCGATGAGGGTTTTGCGGCCGAATATACGGGCGTCTACGAGGTGACGAAGGTCGTCTCGCTGCGAGCCGGGCAGTAAGTCTCCGTCCCGTGCGGCTGCGCCGTTCCGGCCTTTTTGCTCCGCCCGCCCGTCCCGTGCGGGGCCGGTCCGGCGGTGAAACAAAAAAAGCCTGAGTTTCAGAACTCAGGCTTTTCTTCGTTGCGGAGAGTGGGGGATTAACCGTGCTGCGCACGCTTTTTCCCCGTCCCCTCGCCGGGGAGGCCCCTGCAACAGGCGAAAAGCCGTGCGGCTGCGCCGCTCCGGCCTTTTTGTTCCGCCCGCCCGTTCCGTGCAGGGCCCGGTCCGGCGGTGAAACAAAAAAGCCTGAGTTTCAGAACTCAGGCTTTTCTTCGTTGCGGAGAGTGGGGTAACTGAACCCATATCATAATCGCCAATATATCAACGCATTAAGATTGTAAAAATTTTTAGATACACCGAATAGGCCACAACCTTTTTTCGCTGTTTTCCCTTGTATTCACTTGGTTGTTACAAAGTTACGAAAAATTCCCTGATTTTGCAACCGAATTGGAAACGAACCTGCGGATTTTTTTATCGTTTTTGTGGGTGTTATGATGTGCCTAAATGTCAATAAATCAATATTCTAGTTGAGATGTTTAAACCTGGTGCCCAATCCGATATTTCCAGTTCCTGTAACATCCCCGGAACGTGACACGACTGTTCAGTAGGGGATTCGGAAATAGTCGAGTAGTGCCTTGTAGTTGTCCTGTGCCGTGAGGCAGGTGTCGCGCAGATATTCGCGCACGGCGGGCCACTGTTGCAGACCGCGGTAGTAGAACATCTTGAGGTCGTCGGTGATGATGAAGGGAACGATGCCGGCTGCCAGACACTCTTTGAACATCAGGAGCCTTCCGACGCGGCCGTTGCCATCCTGAAACGGGTGGATGCACTCGAAACGCTGGTGCAGGTCGAGAATGTCGTCGAGTGTTTTGTGCCGCCGGGCGTTGTACTCCGCCAGGAGTCGCTTCATCTCACGGTGTACCTCTTCGGGAGGAGTGGTCTCCATGCCGCCCACCTCGTTGGGCAGATGCTTGTAGTCGCCTACGGCGAACCACTCCTTGCGGCTGTCCGACGTGCCGGACTTGAGTTGTGCATGCAGTTCCTTGATGAAGGCTTCGGTGAGCGGCTCCGTGGCCCGGTCGATGATCGTGTCGATGCAGCGGAAGTGGTTCGTGGTTTCGAGGATGTCATCCACCCGCAGCGTCTCGCCCTCGACGCCCACCGTGTCGGTCTCGAAGATGTGGCGCGTCTGGTCGTGGGTCAGCCGGCTGCCCTCGATGTGGTTCGAGTTGTAGGTAAGGTCGATCTGCGTGCGGTGGTAGATGCCGCCCTTGAGACGCATCGCCTTCTGTTCGCGCAGTACCTCCAACAGCGGCATGACGTGTCCCGTGTGGGGTTTGCGACGGGGCAGTATGGCATCCGCCGGGATATTCCAGGTCTTGCCCGTAAGAAAGGCTCCCTCAATCTTTTCCGAGGCGCAGTAATTGCGGGCCGTGCGCTCTGCGATACCGTGCTTTGCGGCGAATGCCGCGACTGAAATGTACTCCATAACCGAACGTCGTATCGGCAAGTTAAACGGCCGATTTTCGGCCCAAATATAACGATTCTTGCCGATATCGGCAAGTTATAGAGGTTTTGGTCCTGTTATCTGATGGACTGCCGGGGACAAGAGACGTCCGGGTTTCGAATCTGAAAAAACATATAATTGATTCAAACACTGATAAACGAGTTCCGGGGTTGTCCCATTTTTGCCGTGGAAACCAAACCCGACAAAGATGGAAAATCAACACATGGATGACCTGTCCCGCATTCTGCGAACGGTCGAAGAGGTCCTCGAGATCGTACACTTCATGAAGGATCATCGGAGCCAGCTCGAAGGCGATCCGATCCTCGATTTTGCGGAGGTCTGCCAGTTGCTCCGCCAGAGCGAACGCCAGGTGCGCCGCTTCCGCGAACAGGGGCTGCTTGTCGGCTTCAACATCGGAGCCCGGCGCATGTACCTGCTCTCCGAAGTGCAGGAGTTCATCCGCAAGATGCGCCGCCGCGGAAAACTCGAATCGTTGAATCAATAAATCTGTTACCCATGGAAAACAAACAAAATCCCCGCATCTATCGGCTTGTCCCTTCCGAACAGCTCGAACGACTCATCAAGACGAATTTCCTTTTGAGTAAAAGTTTGCTGCTGTTTGAATACCTGTGCAGTCAAAGCGACGAGCCGTTATTCCTAACGGCCGATGCGGCCTGCAAAGTTCTCGATATTCGCCCCGAAACGCTGACCCGTTACCGTCAAAAACGGCTGATTCGCCCCAAGATCTATCGGCGGCAATTCCTGTACAGCGCCTATGATTTACTAATGCTTGTGTACCGGATTAACCAGCGCAATCTGCAGAATGCGCTGCGGCGTACTCCTCGGATTGTGATCGAATCGGATGTGTAAAGAGTTTGACAGTGGGGTAGACGGTTATTCCACAAGTGCCGACCTCGGGCCAAGATAGCAGCGTGCTTGCACCTCGGAGTCCCTTTTCGCACGATCTCCACCCGTTCGGGTTGTATCGTCCGAAAAGAGACTTCCGGTTGGTCCCGCTGCTGTGTATCGGCCCGTGGCCGGCACCCTCTTTCCCGAATGGGACCGGTCCATGGACCATATGTCAAACTTCAAAATGGATTTGGTATGATTGACCTTCAGAAACATATTTGGGAAGGCTGGACCGTTGGTGACTTTGTCGAACGCTTGGCACCCGAGTTGGATTGTATTATGTCGGGACGCAGCTGGCGCCGCCCTTTTACTACGAAGCAGGAGCTCGCCACATGGTGCCGGGAGAATCAGCCCTACTATAAAAAGCACATTCCGGGAGTTGTTGCCTATTTTGCCCGGAGGTATCGTTTACGTTGACAGCATCAGGAGATGATTTACTACCATCACTTTTATGTCGAGAGCTTGTATCCCGAGAACCGGCGGAGGATTCTCCGCTGGTTGTTTCGCACTTTTAGTGTCTACCTGTGTGAAGCAACGCCTGCGGGTTACAAGGGGCGATTCTACACGCAGGACGTCCGCTTCCCGAAAGCAGCTTTCTGTGATTTGACTTTCAGTCTTCGAGGCGACCGCTCGTTATGTATGTGGATCATCTCGTATGACCTGCACACGCTTTATCTTGAGCGGAATATTTATGTCTATGGAAAGTGGCTCGATAGATAGCTGTCTTTCTTTGTGGCTATTCAAACTGCATATATCCACATGCGGCATATATGGGGAAGAACTAGTTCTGGTCGAGAAAGAAGCTATTCCCTTCTGTAAAATATGTTGAATCTTCTTTGATGCTATTTTTTCAGGCGGTTAGTCTTGTGACGCGTTATTGTCGTGCCTTGAAGATTTTAGGGAAGGATTATTGGCTTTATATACTAAATCCTGATAATTGCGCTCGCCTGCAATTTGAGCAATAGATTTTTTGGTACACTATTGATTGTCAATAGTTTACTCATTAAAAGGTGGGCTGCTCAAAAATTTTCTTGTTTTTTGCGAAAAATCAGAGATTTAACTTTTTTATCAGCCCTCTCCGAACAGAGGGGGAAAAGGCAAAAACGGCTTTGGGGGAGCCGACTGACCTCGTCTGCAAAGATAGGGCATGTCGGGGTTTGTTTCGCCAAAATGGGCTGTTAAATCGAGGGTGGATTCACGGATATTTTCGGGCTACAATTGTGGGATATTGTGTTTGGTCGAAGAGGTGTTTTTTCGGCCTTAATAGCACTAGGAGCACCCACAAATTTTGCAGCCAAAAGAGAATAAGTCATGAAATGACTCCATGTTTTTACCAATTTTGATTGACAGGTATAGCTCTGGTCAGTTGATGTACTCTGGGAAATATTTTAAAAGAGACATATTAATTAAGAGTTTGATTATACAATGACTCGTCCGCCTTCGAAGCGGACTTTTTTTAATTGCTCATCAGTGATTAGTTTATTAATTGAACCATCCTCCGATTTCACTAATATTTTGGGAGTCCCCTGTGCTTCCACGATTATTTGATGTTTTATAATCTGTCGTTTAACCGCGTAATCAATACGATTAATTTCTATGTTTAAATCTCCATATGGAATAAATTCTTCGTGGAAAATCCAAGAACCATGATACATTCCATCATCGTCTGGAATGGAAGAACTAGAAGGCGCATAGTCGTTTATTAACTCATTAAAGGTAATTGTTATATCTCCTTGTGTATTGTAGAAATTTTCGATATGACAATCTAATGTTTTATCTAGTAAATTATTCTTTTTGAGTAATTTTATGGCTTTATTTGATAAATGGATATGATACTGAGCATGTTCGAAATCATCTATTATCATTTCTATATTGATAATAATTCGTTCCACTCTTCCTTTTCGATCTAATTCTGTAGAAGGTCGAATATGAAGTAGATTAATTGGTTTTTGGGATGGATTGATATGAGTGCTATCTGCATATTTTTTCGCCGGGGCGGTATAATCTGTTGCTGAAGCAAATATCCCTTGTTTAATTGGTAAATCATTCAAAGCTCCGGCTTGTTTTTGGATATCTCCTCTGCCTACCTTTTTACCTTCTATTGAGTAGTCTTTGGCCTCTACCATTGTAGATGTTTGTGGTGAATGCGCATCTAATTGGAAATCGGTATTGCTATAGATTCCTGTTATGTGTTGATCGTAATTATAATCAATACCTGTAACAAGTTTTAAAGAAGCAGCGACTAATTTTTCATAGGCTTGTCCGGCTTTTGTTGGGTTGGAATCATATAGTTCAACAAACAATGCATCAATAGGTGATAATTTATTCATATAAACTCAAAAATTTGACACTATAAAGATATAATATCTTCTGTATTTTTGCAGCGTAAAGAAAAAAATGGCTGAGGCCATTTTCATGGCGCAACCATCTCTTTTTTTCTTCCCTTATTTCGACTTTATTTTAATGAGCTACCAGAAAAATAATACTACTTAATTTCTTGACTGTTAATTTGTTATGTTGCAAGATGGTGTGGAATGTATTAAGTTCCCGTAATCGGTTAATAGCCATTTACAATAGGTTAATTGGCATTGTAGTTCAGATGCGGTTCAAGCTTTTATTGATAGGTATAAATACAATTAATTATCTCATTATTCCATTTTGCTTAAGCAAGAGATATACCTGATCGGGGAATAGGGGTTTCTGGAAATGAGCTTTTGATGTGATATAATTTGTCTGTTTTTCTTTTCGGAACATATCAGTTCTGAAGGTATTAGGGAACAGTACTTTCAATGTATCAATTAAATATTTATCGGCTCGCTGGCACTTAATGAACTCTACATCAAATGTAGAAACTAATTTAAGAATTATTTGAGAGAATCCGACTACCCCTCTTAGTGTAAATTTAATTCGCTTACCTACTATTGGGATATAGGTTTCGGGCACTTCTGACACATCTAAATCTGCAGTGGTAAAACCGCTAATTCTGTTATAAGCATCCAATACTCCTTGGTTCGCAATGCCTGCACTATGAACAATGCAATTTCTGCTTTCTTTGAAATAACGGTATTCTGTCAGCCAATTATCCAATAGTGCATAATTGTATTGAGAATTTGTGCTCTTGTATTTTGAATACCAACTGTCCTGCACAATTGGATTGGGCGAAGCTTGCAATTGTGTTAATGCCGTAAGATAATTCTCTCGTGTATTGCTTGTGGGAAATTGAAACTTTTTTCCATCTTGTGGAACTCCCAAGATTTCAGCCATCTCGTCTGCCCATGCTTCATACAATGCAAAAATATTAATCAATAGATTTCTGCATATACGATATTCGGTATCTTCCCATGATTCAATGATAAAGGCACGATATAAATTGGAACGATTTGTTTTGTCGTTTGGCTCAACAAATTTTCTAGTAAGTTGATCGTTTTGAGGAACATCATATTGTTCGTGATATCCCTTTACTTGCCAACGTAAATTTTTCATGGCTGTAACTGTTGGCCACACTTCATCAAACAAATCAGTTATCTGCGCATATAGTAATTTGCTGGGAGTAAAAAAATGCTTTGTTGACAACATATAATCTCCTGTTGTCAATGGACTTGGCTTGGATAGTACTTTCGACATAGTAATATAAAAAGCCCGAGCTACCCCGGGCAGATTGTCATTTGTTCTTTTGTTGTGGTTTGGTCTCAATGATAGGGCTTTTGCGGATTTGTTCAGTGATAATCTTGCGTGCTTCCCTTGTCATTTGCTCAACTGCTTTCCGGTCCACGTACTTGCTGAGCTCGCCGTAAGAACCAAAATAAGTAGTTTCCATGATTATTTAATGTTAGAGTCGTAATAGTTGTCAAAAAAGCATTTATTTAAACTTGGATCGAAGTAATGTTTGCGTTTCATCCAAATAAAACCGTCTCCTTTTGAAATAACAGCGACATCAACAGGGCCACCGACACTTTCAAGGTTAGGGGTAATATGCCTTTTCAGTGATGTCATATATATCAAATTCTCTGCCAATTCCGCCAGATCCTCTTTTGCCATTGTCGAGACCGTGTTAATTAACGGATCAATATTCTTGGTTTGCTTAAAATCCTGAATATTTTTTTTATACTGACTAATTAAAGGAGTTATATCAAATTGGGCAATGTTCTTTGCAACAACTGGGTTATGCGAATGTATTGATGTAGCTAACTGTGCTAAAAATTCTCTCATTATTGATTCTATCCCTGAAATGAGCGTGTCTTCAATTACTGGGTTAATACCTGTAATGTAAGTCTGCATCTCATCAATTTGGGCCATAGGACATATATACGATTGGTTGCCCATATTTTCAATCTTATTGTACTCAATCATCCGCCAATACATAATGCCATTAATGCAATTATACACATGGATGCGATACAAGGAAGGAAAGATTTCCTTGCTTCCGTAGCCAAAGAATGAAATGCCGGTAAATTCGCCGCGTTTATCTCTTATACCTGTGTCTTTGGTAAACAAATTAAAGAAAGTATCTTCAACAAGGTCATATAATTTCTGATCTCCACCAGCTGCAAGGATTTCTTTGTTTATTAGTTTTAGCGCAGGATTATAACATTTAACAAAACTAGGCTTGTCAATTGTCGACAGTTCTGGTATTACAGCATTATTTGAGATATTGGCATTGATATTTGTGAATAATTCCGTTAACTTACCTATATCGTCTTTGTGGAGGCCAACATCTGGTCTGCTATTTGGCATCTGCGCCAGAACATCAAAAGCCCATAATTTTGAGATTTCATCTGATGTAAATGAGTTTAACTCATCGACATTCGTGTTATTGTCTTTGAAATCTGACAGATATGAGATAAAATCGTCCGCATATGCCTGTATTGTTTCGTGCTCATCTTTTCCTATTTTCTTGCGGAACATTTTGATGATAATTTCCCACGGAATGCATGAGTTGAACGAAGCGCTACTATATATGGCAACACCAACAGGGTGATGCTTTGACAAGGTGAAAATTTTATTCGCTTTATCATATATCTTCACACCAGCGCCTACTGTAACAGCACTATCCGCAGCTATAGCAATGGCCTGTTTATTCAAAACGCCAACGATTGCAGTCATTTTATTTCGGTTTTTACGCAAATTTAGTGAAAAATAATTTATTCTAGTCACATAAATACCCATCGAACTTCGCATGGGCGGGGTATTTTCTATCTCAGAGATACGGTTCCTGCATTGGCTAAGTTCTGGAAACAGGCTTCGGAAAACTACCGGCAGGTGTTGATTGTCCCCGGCAACCACGAATATTACAACTATTCCGGTGTGATGGAATGGGGCCTGCAATTGTGGTGGTTCCGGGATAATGTCGGCTACTATCAGAACTAAGTAGTCCGCATCTATGACACCAACATCGTCCTGAGTACGCTGTGGTCGCAAATCCCGATGGATTCATGATTACGTGGTGCATAACCTGCCGTACCAGCAGCGTACAGGACGGATTGCACAAAGGGAATTTATCCGTATCGTGCCGAATTTTAAAATTGAGGTGGAAGATAGGGAAACGGCCATCAAGGCATTGGAGGACTCCGTGCATGGGCATTCTACCCCTCTTTGGGAAACCATGACCATACGAAAGTGCTGTACCTATTTCCGCATTGCCAATGAGGCCTATGAAGCTTATCACCGGAAGTGTGGATTCAGAGGCCTCATTCATACAGATCCGCAGAATGTTCCTGAAGAATTGCGTGATGAGGTTTATTACAGGCGGAAGAAGTTCATGGATGTAACGGATGTATACGACTTGATAGTCCGGATGATTTCATGCGGTTCGCAACTGACCATTACGGAGAACTGGGGCTTTCGCGTCTGAATATCTTTGCCTCAAACAAGCGTCAGCAAGGCTGGATGATTGTTGTCTCCAATAGTTATTCAGCTAATGCCGGATTGGTCATCGAAGCGGCGACAGCCTTGTATAAGGCCGGAGTGTCGCTATTGATATACGATGCAGAGAGGCTTCTGCGAATCCTGCGGGAGGAGGATTGGGTGCGGCTGATTCCCAATTCCTATCATAACTATATGGGTTATTAGGAAGAGGGCACCGTCTATGAATTGCCATGGGAATACGAAAGCTTGGACGAGGCGATTCGCCCCCTGACTCGGGAGCAATATCAAGCGATTGTCTCTATTTCAGAACGGCAGGCTAGAGAGCAAGTGAAATAGTAGATTCAAAATGGGTTATGATTTGCCAAATCGCATAAAATATTGCTGATTTGGCAAATTATCTTTGTTCTCGTTAGCAATAAATCATGAGGCCGATTACCTAAAAATCTATATCGGTACCAGCAGAGCAGATTTTCCTGTAATACTATCCGACTGATCGGCTGAATTTATATTACCTTTGTAAAAACTTATCTCTCAAAAATGTAGAAAGTCATAAAGAAAATACTATCGGACAGGAAACTATGATTGACATGTATATCGGGAATGGCTATACACAAGCGTGGGTTGATTTTTTAATTGAACGGATGAATAAAGAAGAAGAGTACAATTCTCTTTTTGAGAAATCATAGACTAAAGAGTTTCAAGCGGAGAAATAATATCTTTACAGATAGATTTTAGTTATGATTAATTCAAGGTGGCTAATTCGGAGCAAGTGCACCCAGTAAAATGAGGTAGTGTAAACTAAACTGTGTCAAGTTATTTTTCTGAGCTGTTTTAAGGGGCACTTGTCCAGAATTTTGTGTAAATAAAAACGGGATTCAGCGGTAATGCTGCTCTTAGTTTTGGATTCCGTTTTCAAGCATAAGCATAAATTGATTCATAATCAAGCTCCAATTATGGATGGGCTGTGAACATTTCTTTTTAATTTCCATCAGTGGCAGGTAATCAGTCTTCTTGACCGCGTCATCCGAATGGAATGAAATCTTTGATTTTGTGTACTTTCTGATTTCCACGTTCAGGTTCTCAATGAGATTTGTGGTATAGATTATCTTTCATGTTTCCCGGGAGAACTGGAAGAATACAGTCAGGTCATCCCTGTTGTTCCTCCATGAAAGTATGGCATAGGGGATACTTTCCACCCTATTCCCTTTCCAGATTGTTAAGTCCCGTGGCTGCAACCACTTTATTGGGTGCGTTATAGAGTTCTTCATATCCGCCGTAGCCATTCTTTTCAACGCAGTGACCTGTTTGGTTAGATAACCTACCGCTTCGGGCGGCTTATTAAATATTACTGTTCCGTTTTGCATACGCCAATCGTTTTTAATTGTATGATGGCAAAGAGAACAGGTATTTCAGTGGTGGAATCATTCACCCCAAAATAACAGATGAATAACTTTTTAATGGCCGTTCGTGTTAATAAATTGTTGATAATTAGCTTTATGTATTGGATTGTGTATACCTATTATTGGAAATTATTGAGGAGAAAAAGAGAGGAATACTTGTGATTTAAATATAAAATAGTAATGTTCTGTATGATAAGTTTTTTTGTAATTTTGCTGCAGATCTTCATTATATAATATGATATGCTCCTTGTAGAAAAATTGTTAGTTTCACCATGTTTCCTTTTAGGAATCCTATTGTTTATCGCTTTCTTTGGCTGGTTATTTGCCGTTAGATTATTTAAACCTTCCGATAAGTTTTGGAGAACATCAAATTTCGTTAGTTTGCTTTTTACTTGTTTGGGTATCTTTGGTGTCATTAAAGATAGCCGACAGATTATTTATGAGAGAGAGTATTATCAACATAAACTTCGAATAGAAGGTTATTATAGATGGAGGCTCATATCAAATCTAAATGAAGACATTTATTGTCGAGAATTTATTGAGACAGAGTATAGTCCAAGTAATTTGAGTACTGTGCAAGAAGACTACAATAAAACTTGTCAATGGATAAAAGATAATAAAGGGTATTTTTTTGAATGTTATTCCAAACAGAAACCAATTATTATAGATTCGATAATTAATCCAAAATTGCAAGTATCAGACCAAATTTTAGAACAGTATTTTAAAGATATGCAGTTGTGTATAGCTGAATATAATGATGATATTGCAAAATTAAGAGAATACGAACAAGGTCAGCATCCAAATACATTTGAGTTGCTTTATATAATCTTTTCACCGTTTTTCCTTGCAATTGGTTTAGGGTGGGAGTTTGTGAAATTATTTGCTAAACGCTGAGTCTTTTATTGGTTGTTCATTTACGCAATTTCTTTTAATTTTATGTGACATACTGATTCCGTATGTGACATCTTACGCTCAATGGTAGTTATTTCTGAATCACGGAGAGTATGAGCAAATACCTTTTTGATACTGTTTCAAAAAGTATCTCTGATACAGGATAATAAAAAAGTTCTACAGATTTTTAGATTTATAAAGTAATCTCCCCTATATCCGCCAAGACCGGCGGACTATTAGCGGTCGCACGATGTGGCTGCTTTTTGTATGTTTGTTCCATAACTCTTATCATTTTAATCCTATTTGCATTTTTTTGCCTAGCCGGTGCGGGCGTAGCGGCGGCCCATTGCAGGACGTTTTCGTCCTTGCCGCTTCACGTGAGGCCGCTTTGCGAGCCTCCTCCGCCGTCTCCGGTAGATACGGCGGATGTATTAAGCACCCCGAGAAAGAGTGCCATGTCCATGTTGGTCAATTTGCGGCAGATGGTAACCTTCCGGTAGCTGAACTCTTCGTCGAAACAGTCAAGTCCTCGCTCCAGATAGGAATATAAAATCGTTGTTCCATTCTACCTACTATGGGAGAAAAGGGTGTAAGACTCTGAGTTGGAACGATAGTAGGTGTAATTCATAATCGCTTTCGGCCTTTGAGCAGGCTTAGACTGTCGTTTTTGGTACAGAGTCTTATTTTGAGACGTTTTAAGGAGGATGTCTTTTCCCGGTTGCCGTCGGGGAAGATAGTCATGCGGAAGGCCGCGAGCGGCCCGCCGTCCTCGGACGAAAAATCATCCTCGCCGAGGCTGCGGTATTTTTCGCCGCTCCGACGTCGCCGCATGACTGTGTCTCTTCCCGAGGCAACCGACCGCGTCGGGAATAAGTCCTCATAACATAATTATTCATTGACTATGCAGTCTTCTGAGATTGTATGGTTCCAAAAACGTGAGACACACGGTAAAAATTGTTTGATGTTATGCAGACGTCCAGGGAAGAACCGAAAACGAAGAAGAGCAAGGCCAAAGTATCGAAAGCCGCCTCTTCAAATCTGAATCCCGACGTGCAGGAATCGTCGCAAGCTGCCTCCTCTTCCGGGACTGCGGACCAGCAACCCGCTCCGGCCGTTCAGTTGCTGGATTTGAACAAGATTATCAGCAGCACCTACAACCCCCGCAAGGATTTCCGTTCGGAGACCTTGCAGGAACTCGCCGACAGCATCCGTCAGGTCGGGGTTCTGCAACCGATCTGCGTTCGGCCCAAAGAGAGCGGTTTTGAGATTGTCTATGGCGAACGGCGCTATTGGGCCGCAGCGATGGCGGGGCTGAAATTCATTCCGGCTCTTGTTCGGGAGTTGACGGATGCCGAAGCCGAGGATGCCGCTATTACGGAGAACCTCCAGCGTGAAGACGTTACACCCCGCGAGGAGGCTGCGGCCTACAAACGGGCGCTGGAATCGGGCCGTCATACGATCGAGAGCCTGGTCGGGAAGTTCGGAAAGTCCGAAGCCTACATCCGCTCCCGTCTGAAGCTCTGTGATCTGATTGACGCCCTCGCCGAGCAGCTTGACCAAGAGGAGATTTCGGTCGGTGTCGCCACCGAGATTGCGAAATACGATGCGGCGGTCCAGCAGGAGGTCTACGAGGAGCATTTCTCGGACGGATGCCGCCTGTCGTGGAAGAATGCCCGGATCCGAGAGATTGCCCGGCGGCTCTACGACCGCTACATGACCCGTCTGGATACCTATCGCTTCGACAAGGCAGAATGCCTCTCCTGCCACCACAATACGGCTAACCAGATTCTCTTCAAGGATGAATGTGCGGAGGGCTGCGCGGGCTGCCAGAACCGGAGCTGCATGATGCGCAAGAACGACGAATACCTCGTGCACCAGGCCCTGCAGCTGCTGAAGGCGGATCCGCGGATAGTCCTTGCCACGGTGGGCGATACGCCCGATTCGGTGATTGAGCATCTTGAAGAGGAGGGCTATCGGATTCAGGAGCTGGATTACTACCTCGATTACTACGATACGGCTCCTGAGATGCCTGAAGCTCCACAGGCAGAATGGTACTCTTCGGAAGAAAACTACGCGGAAGCCGTGAAACGCTACGAAGCGGCGCTGGCCCGGTTTACGGAGCAGAACCGGCAACTCGAATTTGATGTTACGGAGGGCCGTGTCCGCAAATATGCCGTCATTGGTATGTTCGACGTGGAGATCCGCTATGAGGACATCCCGGAGGAGGAGCGAGAGGTCGCAGTCGAGGATGCCGCAGGAGAACGGACGGTTTACGTCACGATGGTTCCTGCCTCTCCGATGGAGAGTCTGCTGCGGCAGGACCACCGAAACCGGCAGCTTTGCTACGAGCATATCACCGCCGACATGAAGACGCTGTTCCGCGAATCGAAGGTATCGGGCAGCCCGCTGACCGAAGAGGAGCACCAGATGTTCTACTACGCCGTGATCCGACACATGGCCGACGATCGGCTCCGGCAGTGCGGCATCGAACCTCAAAATCAGTGGCGCGTTACCGAGGAGGAGCGCTTTGCGGCTGCCGGGCAACTGACACCCGAACAGCGGGCGGCAATGATCCGCATCTTCCTGCTCGACTTCTTCCGCACAACGGCCCGGGATTACAACTGTACGGACGAGGAGGTGGACACGCGCCTGATGTGCCGGTTTGCCGATTTGAATTTCGAGGCTCAAAGCCGGACCGTGCAGGAGAAATACCTGGCAACCTACGAACGACGCTGGACGAAACTGCAGGAGCAGATTGACGACCTGAAGGCGCAGGAGGAGGCCCGGGCTTTGGCCGAATCCCGGGAGTCGGATGCAGAATCGATTCCCGAAGAACTTCCCGAGGAGCCGGAAGCGACACCCGACACGGAGATTTCGGCACCGCCTGCCGAGCCGCTGATTATACCGGCCGAGCCGGAGTTCGGTCCGAACGAGACGGCAGAATCGCTGGCCGCCTGAACCAAGTAAAACCGACGGAGCAATCAAACGATTGCTCCGTCTTTCATATCTGCAACTATGAACAGAACACTCAAAAAATTGCGAAACCGATACCGCAGATTCTTCCGACTGCAACCTGCCATGATACAGCCCGCCATCCCGGATAACAGTCCTAATCCGTGGCGATGCGAGGAGTGTGGTTCTCGTCATGTCTACTATCAGGCATGGGTTGATGGTAATACCAATCAAATTTACTCGATAGATGATAATCGTGAAGATATGTGGTGTGATGACTGCCAAGACCACACCTGCCAGGTTCGAGAAGGTGAATTGATGAAAGAGATAATCAATCCATGGTGGGAGAATAAGCTCGTGATAGCGGACCGGGAAAAAATGACCGGTCTTACTCAAAAAGACTTCAATCCCCAAGAGGACTACCGTGCATTCCGGGAAGCCTGCAATCGTTGGTGGAATACCAAGGCGAATGAAGAAAAGATCGAAGTGTGGCGGCTCGCTACCCAATTCGAATCATAACCCTTTCAAAACTTTCAGCCATGAAAAACCACAATCTGATAGATGCCATAGCACCCCGACTGACGGAGCTGATGATCCAACGTATTGAACACCTCGAAACCGATTGGCAGAAACCGTGGATCACGGACCTCGCGCACGGTCTTCCCCGCAACCTGCGCGGCACGCCCTACCGGGCCGGGAACATTCTGATGCTGCTCTTCTTGTCGGAAATTGCCGGCTACCAAACGCCAATCTTCATGACCTTCCGGCAGGCCAAGGAGGAGGGGCTGAATATCCTCAAGGGCTCCCTGTCGTTCCCGGTCTACTTCTGGAAAATCTGCATCCGCCACAAGGAGACCCGCCGCAAGATTGATCTCGAGGTGTATCGCCAGCTTCCGAAGGAGGCCCGCAAACAGTATGAGGTCATTCCCATCATACGCTACTATTCGGTCTTCAACCTCGACCAGACGGATATGCAAGAGAAGCAACCGGAACGCTATGCGGCGCTGACGGCCCGTGCCGAACGGAAGGATTACTCCGACGGAATGGTCTGCGAGCCGATTGACCGGATGATTGAGCAACAATCGTGGCTCTGCCCGATTGAACTCCGTTACGGCGACCGGGCCTACTACACGCGCCTGCACGATTGGGTTGTCTGCCCGCTCAAGGAGCAGTTCCCGAGGGGAGAGGCCTTCTACGGAACGTTGCTGCATGAGATTGCCCACAGCACGGGCCATGCCGAGCGTCTGAACCGCACGATGGGGACCTGCTTTGGCGACGAACAGTATGCCCGCGAAGAGCTGGTTGCGGAGCTGACCTCGGCGCTGTGCGGTGCCATGGTTGGCTTTGCCACGACGCCCCGCGAAGAGAATGCCGCCTATCTCAAAGGGTGGCTTACGCAATTGCGCCGGGAGCCCTCATACCTCTTCGATATTCTGGTCGACGTCAACCGGGCCGCCCGGATGATCTTCGACCATCTGGAGACCGGGACTGACGAAATCGCGGACGAGGAGACCGAAGCTCCGGCTGCATAAATCTTTATTGCCGATTATTAAACCATGCCGCAGTCTTCGGGCTGCGGCTTAATCTTTTCAAACCATGAAAACCACCCATCCAATCTATGACGTCTACTTCCGCATCGAGGCGGGCTATAACGACGGACGCATGTCGCACGAACAACACGATCGGTTTTACACGGAGATCCGTGCGCTCTTCTCCCGTGCCGGTTTTACGATTCTGGAGAATCCGCCGGGATGTCCTTCCTTCCAGTTGGGAACGACCTGTCTTTACTGCCACCCGACGGAACTCTCCGGCCCGGTCGAGGAGCCGCATATCGCCCTTGTCGAAAGAGTTTTGCGACAGGGGACCTCGTTTCAATATCAGACAACGGACCGTTACGACCGGCTCTACGACTTTACCGTCGAGGAGGAGTTGGCCTACTACCGGCAACACTATTCCGAGCAACTTTTTCTTGAAGCCTTCCGTACCTCGGCCCCGTCGAAATACCACCTTCGGGATGAGGTTCTCGAGGAGCTGGTGCGGCAACTGATGGTGTACACCGTCCGCGCACCGCTGGGCTGTTCGTTCGATTCGCCGTGCGTGCACTTCGTCCGGGAGACCTACGCCTCGCTGGTCCAACGGGGCCTGCTGATCGAGATCCAGCGCCGGAAACCTTATGGAACCATGACTTATTGTCGAACCAAATAACAGATCACGCTATGAAAATCATTAGTTTTATTTGAGGTGCCATAAATAAAACATATCTGGTTACTGAAAAAGCATAGTTTTTCACTATTTTTGTATTATTAGAATATTTTTGCTTAAACAAGAAGACAAACTTTTGTCTTTTAATCGATTGTTTTATGAGTAGTATAATTTCTATATTAAAAGAACGCTCTTCTAGTAACCCTGATAGTTTGGATGCTAAGATTTATATATTGTCAAATCAAATTATAAAACTGGCAATCGAGCATCAGAAACGAGTGATAAAAATTATGCCTGAGTTCGACCTTCATGATAACACTCATTTAGAAAAAGTCGAAGAGAATATTGCATTACTGTTAGGAGATAGTCTCTTGAGGAAGCTATCATCTATAGAGCTATTTTTATTATTGGCAGCCTCGTATCTTCATGATTGTGGTATGGCTCCAGCTGATTGGGAATTGTCTTTGATGAAAATGACAGAAGGATATGATTCTCTCCAATTCTCTCAAGGGTCAATCTGCAATGACGGTAAGAAACCTTACACTATAAGAGAAGCCAAATCTTTTATAGAAAAAAATCAACAAACGCTATATGACTTCGAGGCGGTAAAAAAATGGGAGTTTGCACCTAATGACGAGAATGAATTAAAGAATACCCTTTCTGATATGTTTGTTGAATATCAGAAATTCAGAAATGGATATATTGATAAAATAAAAGAAGCAGCAAAAACAAATGATTATGAGAGGTTGAATCAGGATATCAGAATTGATTATATACGAACTTACCATCACAAGAGATCTGCCGTATATATTAAGAATCTTCAAAAAATAGCCATATCTATTTTAGGTGATAATTGGACTCAACGTTTATTTTCAGATTTAGCAGATGTTTGTGAATCTCATGGTGAAAGTATTGATTTTGTACGTCGTTTAAAGAAAGAAGTTAGATATGTAGATTCGAATGGGGTTAATCTACAATTTGTATCTATGATGCTACGTCTGGGTGATATAATTCATTATAGCTATGATAGAGCCCCATCTATACTTAGAAATGCTATGTCATTTCAATCCGAATATAGTAAAAACGAGTGGTTGATTAAAGTTGGTTTACATTACACTATCGAAAGCGGTACTATTACATATATGGCTAACTGTCAACTGCCAAAAGATTATTACCATCTACAAGAGTATTTGGACTGGGTTGATAAAGAAATTAGCAATTTTGACCTTCTTAAAAGAGGATGGCAACCAAAGTATCAAATTAATATTAATGAGGTTGACAGAAGTAATGTTGAATACGATAGAAATATATTTATTCCTGTTAAAAATAAAAAGTTTACACTCGTCCAGAATAAAATTATTGAATTGTTGATGGGTGTAAAACTATATAAAGATCCATTCGCTTCAATCCGAGAATTGTATCAAAATTCATTGGATGCTTGTCGATGTCGTCTGGCAATAGCTGAAATGGAGAGATACTCGTTAACAGGAGAAATTGAGTTTGGTATTGAATCTGGAAATGAAGGCCGATTCCTTTATTGCAAAGATAATGGAATTGGAATGGACGAATATGTAATTGAAAATTTTCTTTTAAAAATAGGGAACTCATTTTACAATTCAAAAGATTTTTATAGGAAACAGTCTCAGTGGAGGGCATCATATACACCTGTGTCCCAATTTGGTGTTGGAATATTATCTTGTTTTATTATTGGAAATAGAATTGAGATAGTAACAAAATCATTGGAAACGCATAAATGTATGGCCTGTTGTATTGATGGAACTGAAAATTTTTATTATAAGATGCCATCCAGGGAGGATGAAGAACAAATTTCAGACTGTGGAACTATTGTAAAAGTATTCTTGCGCCCTGAATATGAGCATAAAATAAATAATGAACCTATCTCCAAATTAGGCCTGCTACTTCTTTTGCCAAAAACATCGAACAATGTATTTATTGGTGATTTTGCAAAATACAATTCTATTTACGAAACATGGGAAAAGAGTTTATATCATTATTTAAATAATTATATTAATAGTGTCCCTTCCCAAATAAAATTACGAGTACGGTTCTCCGACAATACGACTCAGTCTATTCGAAATAAGCCATTTCCCCTTAATATTGGTGAATTAGGAATTGACCAAGAGGATCAGCCGTTTATTGACCGAGTTCTTCAAAGGGAGATTTTTTATAAATTTAATGAATCAATCGTAGAACTGCAGAAGCATCTAGAATTATATCCTATTCACATTAAAACAGAGTCAATAGAATATAATTCTATAATAGCACTTCCTCTTCCAGAGATGCAGATAGCCGATAAAGAGTCACTTCCATGTAGATTTTTAGGAGTATATGGATCTCGGATATCTGTAGATGGGATTAGTGTGGAGGATAAAAGCTATGAAACAAATAATTATTTTCGGCAATTGGAATTATATGGTAACATTAATTTTATAGGAGCCGACAGACCACAATTAAGTGTAGATAGAAAAGAAATTATTTCTTTTCCCAATGATTATTCTTATAAATATCGAGATGTTATAATAAAAGGGATAACAGATACAATCGAGATAGCTAATAGGCATATTAAGCAATATAACTTGACAGATAAAATTGAGACTGTAAATTTAATCTGGAAATATATCTTTAATAGAATGGGGTGTGCACAATCGATTTTTGTTAATCATCTTGCAAAATCCGAGTTAGGTAATATTTTTTGGCCTTCGGTCAAAAAACTGACAGGAACGGAAATGACTATTAAAGAATTATTATCCCGTAATAAGATAATTTTATATCAATATGACCATACTCAGTTAGATGGTTTGAGTAAAATGCTTGTGCTTGCGTTGCTGATAAGTGCAGAAAATATTGAAGCGATTGATGATAAGACGATTCAGATAACTAGAAAAAACGAAAGTCAGATTCCTGAGACTGAAGAATTCTGGGAATATTCTCGTTATCTTGTTCCGGCTATAGAGAATGAAACTTTTAAAGAATATGATATTATTTCTAACTTATATCCAATAGTCCCTACAAGGTTGATTACCCACTTAAGACGCTTTAAAGCAATTCCCAATAGCAAAGCCGTATCTGTATCTGCTTATGGAAATTGTTATAACGCATTATTTTTTCAAGATGCACGTTTAGTTAATCCTGGAATTGGTATATATAGTGTGGGAAATAAATTGGGACGTACTCGAGATTCATATATTCACGCATTTGAAAATATTAGCGGTAAATTTCAATGCATGGATCTAGATGAAAAATATCCATTCGGGAAGTCTTGTGTACCATATTTAGCATATATTGCTCCCGCAAAACTAACGCCTAAAGACCTCATATTATTAGAACAGATTAAAGATGACGAACCTCTGTATTACGAAGGGGTGAAAAGAGGGTGGACCTTACTTGTGACGAATATGGATATTGATAATATTATTATTCAGCCAGGTAAAATAAATCGCGCTACAATGATTAGTTTCATTAGCGATAATTTTTGGGAAACATATAAAGACTGGACTTTCACATTCTTAGATGGTGTGCCAATGACAAAGACCATGAAGTAATTTAATTAAAGAATAGTTTGAATCGCCGTAATTTACTGATGAAAAAGGAAATATACGGAAGTGCAACATATAAGTAAATGACCGTTAAATATTAACAAACGATATTCCGAAAATCTTTTAAGTGTAGATTAGTAGTTTGTTTCAATAATGCGTCATATTATGAATGTTCTCGATTAAATAGGTCTAGCTTACTTAAAGATATGGAGCTTACAATATACGCAGCTATGTCTGGCTAATAGGTATAAAAAAGCAGGTAAGTCGCTAATTCCCTTAACGGCTTACTTGCTACAAGGTTTATTATTTCTTGCAATCCTTACAGAGCCTTCGCTCCGAGCAGTTCCTTGCTCGAAATTTCGAGATATTGGTGGCGAGCTCCGTCTTTTTCGGCGATCTCCAGCAGGAGAATCTTCTCCTCCTCGAGAGTTAGTTTCGGAAGAGCGAAAACAATGCGCTGGCGCTGGTGCCCGCGCACAATCGAGGGGTCGTTGCAGACCCGCAACGGTTCGATGATGCGCTGCTGTTGAGCCGTGCGTTTGGCCGCCTTGCGGTCCGCGACGACAAAGCGGCGATAGTCCACCTCGAAGGAGATGTTCGTGTTGTTGGCAATCTGCACATGGAGGTAGATTACGTCGTTGTGGACGTAGATTCCCCGCACCTCGACCTCCACACCGTATTTCCGGGTGTGGATTCCCTTTACGTCCGCGCGGTTCTGGCGGTAGACGTCGCTCAACACGCGCTTCACCGTGGCAGGGCGTTCACGCCCCACCTCACGGAGCAACACGCACCCCTCGTCCGCACGGGCAGGCTCCGAGGCTGACGCGGGCTGTGCCGCCGGGGTCTCTGCGGCCGCAATTTCGATGGTCGACGGGGTGGGGTTCTCGGCGTACCGGGCGTCGAAGGTGTAGAACCCGCCGTCCTCGGTAATCACCGTGAGGTTGGTCTCCTCCGCAAAGTCGCGCACGGCGGCCTTCACCCGCACGACATTCTCCGCGCCGTCGGCCTTCCCGGCGATGATGGCCATCGAGCCGATGTCGATGTAGGTTACGGGCGCCGGGAAGAGGATATGCACGGTCTTCGTAAATCCCACCTCGATAGTGCGGGGCGTGAGCCCCTGCCGGGACGAGGTTCCGTCGTTTTGGGCCATGACTTTGGCCGCAGCAAAAAGAGCGGCCAGAAGAGTCAGATAAATAAGGTCTCGTTTCATGGTGCTGTTGTTTAGTTTTCTTTGGAGATTAACAGAATCTGGTGGTTGGCCTTGAGGGTGATGCGTACCTCGCGGAGCTTCTCGGAGAGGTAGCGGGAGGATGCCTGAATTCCTCCTCGTGCCAGCTCTGCGAGGACCTGCTGCCCGGCCGAATGGGTGATGTTCACGCTCGTCCCGGCCGTCTGTCCCACGGATGCCAGCGCCTCCTTGAGGGCTGTCCGTTCGCGGGAGTTGGGGACGTTGATTCCCGGCTGGCCGTCGAGATCATACGCCTCGGCCTGCACCTGGAAGATGCGCCCCCGGTATTCGATGGAGGTTACCGTCACCCGCAGCCGGTCGCTCGTTACGGAGACGGCGCCGTAGATCGGCGTATTGCGGGGGATTACCTCGCCGTCGATGCGTACCGGTTCCAGCAGCCGGAGGGCGATTGTCGAACCTACGCGCACGACTTGTGTCTGCGCGACGCAGGCTCGGATGGTCGGAGCCGTATCCATCGGAAGAACACCCGCGGCCGTCAGAAACCCGATGTTGCGCTCCCGCGCGGAGTCAATCCGCGGATTGAGGGTCGAAGCCCGGACGTCGCCCTCGCGGACGGGACGCATGACGCTGAAACGTCCCGAGGACTTCATGCCGTCGGCCTCGCTTGAAACCCCTGTCCCGCCTCCGAGGTAGCGCTGTGCGAGGCGGTACTGCTCCTCGGCCACCTCCATCGGGTCGGGCTGCTGCCGCTCGATGTCGAGTTGCTGCTGCAGGGAGGCCACCTGCTCGCGGAGCTCTTCGACTTCGGCATTGCGCGGCGGCGCGGCGTAGAATTGCCGGGCCTGCTGCTGCATGGCGCGGTTTGCCTCGGCAGCCCGGCGCACGGGATCATCGGTCGGAGACTGCGGCTCCGTGTTGCGGAGCTCCTCATCGAGCAGCGAGAAGGAGTTGTCCCCGAGTGTCATCATCCGGTTGCGGGACTGCTCCTCGCTGGCCACGCGCTCCGCGGCCTTGCGCTTGTCGCCCTCGATCTTCGGGGCCTTGCCGTCGGGCAGCGTGGTGTTGATCCCTGCCTGCTCCTCGCCGATTGTGGGCGCGGGTTTGAAGAGGAACCAGATGAATCCGATGACCAGACAACTTCCGACTGCGGCCATCAGGATGACTTTCCTTTTTCGCTGACGCTCGAATGCCGCAGCGGAATCGGGCGTCGGTGTGTTTTTTTGTCTCTCTTCCATGGTTATCGAAATTTCAGGTTTTCCAAAGAGGGAGGTGCTATCCTCCCGAAGTCGAATCGCGGTGCCGGGCCGAAGAGCAGCAGCCCGTAGAGCCCGACCAGCAGCAGAAACATCCCGAGGAGGATGCACCGCCGGGTTCGGGGCGAGAGTCGGTCGTGCCAGCGCCGGATGCGCCGACACAGCCAGCGCACATGGCTTTGGATAAGTGCTTTAACGGTCATAGGTCTGCAGGTCCTTATTTTCAACGATCATCAGATCCTCGACCAGAAACCCCTGCGGGTTGTTGTCCGAGCGGGAGACGTTGACCAGCTGACAGGTCGTGACGAGCGACCGCTCGGTGATTGTATTCTCGCGCATGATGCGCTGCCGGGCGTAGGTCGTGGCTTCGTAGGGATAGCGGTCGAAGTTGCAGCGGATGCTGTCTACATGGACCATCTGCGAGACGTTGGCGGCAATCAGCCGGTTGAAGAACCCCTTCTCCTGCAGGAGCTTGTAGTAGGACAGGGCGCTTTTGTCGGCCATCTGCAAGGCCCGCTCCATGTTCGACTCGATAGCCGCCTTGTCGGGCGAGAGCGAGAAGAAGAGTTCGTGGAAGCGCCGCACATGCTCGCGGGCCTCGACGGGACGGTTCTGGGCAAGGTCCTGCGAGAGGGCGACCATGAGCGAGCGGCCGTTGTCCAGAACGTAGATCTTCTCGCGCTGCCGTTCGGCAAAGGCATACGAGAGGCTGACGGCCGTGATGGTCACCACGGCGCAGATTCCGGCGAAGATGAGCGCGTAGAGGCGCAGCTGCCGGAAGGAGGTTTCGATGTTCAGCAATGATCTGAATTCCATGATGCGATTATTTTTTGAGGATCAGGCGAGCTGCGGAAGCCAGCCCCTTTCCGGCGGCTCCGACCGTGCTTTTGGTCCCGGCCCAAACCTTCCCGGTGATCCAGCCGGCACCGCCGCTCACGAGCGACGTAGCGCGCGAGATGGTCCGGTTGTAGGAGGAGAAGCCGTTGGCCTGCACGACCCATGAGGCGATCGAGGGTATGCAGAGATAGCCGCAGATGGCCACGAGGATGAAAATCAGGTTGACGCTGTTCGACATGTCGAAATACCAGTTGTAGTCCTGCGCCATCATCTCGGCATCGTGCTGCAGCGAGAGGGTTTGCAGCCGGGCGATGATGGCCGAGAAGAGATCCGAGATGGGGAGCCACAGGTAGATGGAGATATACTTGGAGAACCATTGCACCAGGGTATTCTGAAATCCGTCGAAGATCGAGATGGCAAAGGCGATGGGCCCGAGCAGCGAGAGGACAATCAGGTAGAAGGTCCGCAGCACGTCGAGGATCACGCCCGCGGCGGCGAAGAAGAGCTCCATGATTGCAGTGAGGGCCTTCAGAATCATCCCCTTGATGCTCCACGACTTCCGCTCGCTCTGCATCCGGTCGAGGGCCTGCTGCGACTGCTCGTCGATGCCCAAGGCCTGCAACTCGCGCTCCTTCTCCTCGTCTTCGGTGTAGTAGCTCTCCGCCGGAAGCCGCTCGCGGCTCTCCTGTTCAAGGCGTGCGCACTCCTGCCGCCACTCCTGCATGTCGAAGGTCTGGCCGACCATCAGCGAGTGGGTGGCCTGCACCAGCGGTGAGAGAATTCCGTTGAGCGACCCGAGCACAAGGGTCGGAAAGAACATGATGCAAATTCCAATCGCCATAGGTCGCAGCAACGGGAAGAGGTCAATGGGTTCGGCCCGGGCCATCGCCTGCCAGATGCGGTAGGCGATGTAGATCAGGGCCCCGATTCCGGCTATGGCCGTGGCAACTTTGGCCATCGGATAGCAGAGAACCATCATATCGTCGTAGAGAACGCGGAGAATCGTGTGGATGTTCTCTGAAATGGAGAGTGCCTGTACCATCGCTACCAGTATCGTTGTTCGTCGGTTCCGTAAAGGGCCATCACGCGGTCGAGGTCGTTGCGTCGGGCGCCGCGCAGCAGCGAGATGGAGATGTTCTTGCGCGTGTAGTAGCGGGCCAGATCCCGATGGTGGCGCAGCACGCCGTAGACCCGCTCCACCACGTCGATACGGTCCTTGTCCGTCAGCGACATGTCCGTGGGGTTGACAATATCCTGCAACTCCTTGAGCTCCCCGGCCGACTCCTCGATGATCCGGGCATATCCCGTGGCGATGGCCGCCAGTTCCGTGGCCGAGAAGTTGTCATCGACCACCATGCGCTGATAGCCGTTGACGTAGATGTCGGAGATCTCCCCGACGAGCAACATGCACTGCTGGACCTTGCGGGCCGAGCGGACGAGGTTGTTGACCGCCTTCAGCGCGTCGTAATATCGCTTCCCCTGTTCGTAGATTTTTACGGTCTCTTGAAAACTTTGCAGGAGGGTCGATCCGTTGCGGGCCGCTTCGACGATCTGTTTGGTGGAGTTGATGATTCCCTGTGCGAGGTTCGTAGGGTCCGTGACGACCCATTGTGCCTGCGCAGCCCGGGCTGTCAGGAACAGCCCGAGGCAGAGCAGAATGATGCGTGGTTTCATGGTTCGGTCGTTTTTTGAGGGTGGTTCAATGTCTCAATTTGCGGGGGACTGCCTCGACGGGCTGCATCATTGTGGGATACTCCCGGCGAAAGGAGGTGCGCTGGGGCTCCCGCTCCGGTTGTGCGACGCGGAGGTCGAGTTCGTGCGTCCGGGCTTCGCGGCCCGTCAGCCGGACAAGCCGTGCGTCGAGCTCCCGGAATGCCGCCTCCGCCTCGGCACGCTGTGCCTCCGGGGGCAGACCCGGATGAATCTCGTATTTGTCGAGAAACTGCCGGTTTGTGTGCGGATCGTCGATGCGCTCCGGAGCGCGGGCCAGCCAGCCCAGCGTGTCCAGCTCGCTTTCGAGGCGCTCGACATAACTCCGCGGGACGGGCATCTCGGGCATCCCCTCGATGGTGCGCTCGGCGCCGCGGACCAGGTGGTTCTCCGTGCGGAAGATCTCCTCCCGGAGCTGCTGCATCCGCCGCGGATTGGCTCCGGGCGTCGCCGTATCCCGCTCGTGCCGCATGGCCTGCAGAATCTCGCAGTCAACATCCCAGCCGTAGAGCCGGGCCACATAAAAGGGCGGCTGCATCCGGGTCGGTGCCTCCGTCATGTGGCACAGTTCGCGGAAGATGCCCGTGCGGAAGAGGCGGTCGACAAGACGCATGGCTGCCTGCACCTCCCCGGTTGTCGGCTGCCGCATCCGGCTCTCGGGATGCCGTTCGGGATAGGCATCCATGAGGAGCGTGTGGAGGGCCAGCACGCCGTGGATTGGATGGGAACTATTTCCGGGCAGGGTGGCCAGCTTTCGGCTCGTGTGCTTTATGGCGGGCGTCCTGCGCAGGGCATCCATCAGTTGCAGCACCTCGTGGCGGGCCGCCTCGTCGGGCAAGGTGAGAATTTGCGGAAGACGCGCCATCATCTCCAGCCCGATCCCCCGCGTCAGCAGCTCCGAGTGGCGATGCTCCCGGACCAGATCGGTCAGCGTCCGGAAGTCCCTGTCCTCTAATAGCTGCCTTGTTCGCTGCAGAGTCGGCTCCCATTGTTGGAACTCATCCCCGGCTGTAGGGCGAAAGAGCCCTTCGAATACTTCACGCCACTTCATGCCTCGGGCTCATGATCCGTGAAACACTCCTCGGAAATGCTCTCCTGCTCCGCGCGCCGGCAGGCCCGCTCCTCCGAGACAAAGCGTCCGTAGCAGCCCAGCAGCAGCGTGTCGCTCTCGGGGTCGAGCTCGATGGGGTTCATGTCGCGCGGATCGTCGCGGCTGCCGAAGAGCAGCGAGCGACGCTCGGCCGTGATGACGGTATCCTGTACCAGCCGCCGGTAGCAGAGCGTGTTGTCGAAGATTAGCATCCGGTAGGTTCGGGTGCAGATGCGGCGGATTGTGGCCGAGAGGTTGTTCTCCGTCGAGAGCCACGAACCGCAGATGCGGTCGTAGGCAATCTCCTCCTGCAATGAGGTAATGAGCCGCACAAGCTGGGTGCGTTGTCGGATTTCGGCCCGCAGCGACGCGAGCGCCTCCGCGGGGGTGATGTTTGGGGTACTACTCATGGTAAGTTGTTTTGAAGGTTGGACAAATCGCGTTTGAAAATACCTCCCGGAATGACCAGCAGCAGATCGGAACCGGGGGTGTGGAAGAGATCGACACGCGCACCGCCATAGGTTGTGTAATGGATGCACGAGGCATACTTCAGCGGGTGCCTCTCAAAGGATTCACGACCCGTCCGCGGGTCGCAGCGATGGATGCGAATCCAGAAGCCATCGTCCGTGTGGTTGATTTCGAGCCGGGTGCCATTCCGTGTTGAACGCCACTCGCCGCACAGCGGGCGGATCTTGTGGTTTCCGAAATCGTAGAAGAGCCGGAATCCGCCGAGCAGGGCCAGC
>UMFR01071214.1_pt1 | contig 26575 bp, 23 predicted proteins | sample 1965041 | NCBI WGS metagenome assembly UMFR01 (sample SAMEA4836049, study PRJEB28245) | human gut metagenome | biome: gut microbiome; material: fecal sample | place: Denmark | collected 2008
CTTGACATTGTTTTACAACCATCATTACAATTGTATAAACAGGCCTTTTGATGCCGCGCGATTTTCACAGCTCAAAAAACACTAATGCCTACATATTCTGCAAACAATAGGCAAATAGCAAAAAATACCCTTGTCTTATACATACGCACATTCATTACACTGATTGTGGGATTGTATACAAGTAGAATAATGCTTCAGGCATTGGGTATCGACAACTATGGCATCAACAATGTGGTCGGAGGCATTGTGTCGATGAGCTCGCTTTTCACCGCCACAATGTCGCAGACCATCAGCCGATATATCACATTTACGTTAGGAGAAGGCAACAAGGAACGGCTAAAGACGATGTTTTCGACATCGGTTAACGCACAGATTGGGATTTCCGTTATCACCGTTGTCATACTGGAAATTGCGGGACTTTGGTTTCTCAACAATGGAGCAAACATACCCGAGAGCCGCATAGCTGCCGCCCACTGGGTGTTTCAATGCTCGCTTCTAACATTAGTCATCAACCTTATAAGTTCCCCTTACAACGCGCTTCTGATTGCCCACGAACGGATGAGCATCTATGCCTATGCCAGCATAGCCGATGCCGTGTTCCGCCTTGCTATCTGCTTCATTATCATGACTTATGACGGCGACAGACTTATCTTGTATGCCATCCTGATGGTTGTTGCAGGTATGTGCATGCGGATATTTTATGGGTGGTATTGCGGCAGACATTTTACTGAAGCACACTATAATCCACGGATATTCGACAAGCATCTGTTTAAGGAACTTACAGTTTTCAGCGGCTGGAACATTCTCAACAATGGAGCCTACGTATTTGCCACACAAGGGGTCAACATGCTGGTCAATGTGTTCTTTGGCGTAGCATTTAATGCGGCGCGCGGCATTGCCCTTCAGGTGAATTCGGCTGTTCAGAATTTTGTCGGGAATTTTACAATGGCTTTTTCACCTCAAATTACAAAAATATACGCTGCCGGAGATAAGAGTTCCGCCGTCCGGCTGGCCAACCGAGGAACAAAGTTCACTTGGATGATGATGTATGTTTTTATAGTGCCGGTGTGTTGCGAGACCGAAACGCTTCTGCATCTTTGGTTAGGACAAGTACCCGAGTGGTCCGTGTTGTTTTTGCGTTTTGCCATGTTCGAGTCATTGGCCGTGACATCAGGACAGAATTTCTTCCGCCTGATACAGACCGATGGCCGGGTGAAAAAATATACCATCCATGCAGCCATCACCGCTGGCATGATTTTTCCGTTGACATGGTTGTTCTACTATTTTGGCTTACCGGTATGGATTTCATACGTTGTGTTCATTATCGACTTTATGGTGCTCAATGTCATGCGTTTCTTCGACATCAAAAGGCTGATGCCATTTTCTATCCGTGAGTTTCTACGACAGGTATTAAAGCCTTGCATCATCGTTTCAGCCTCAGCGTTCCTCCTGCCGCTTATCGTCTGCCATTATATGGAAAACGGTCTACCCAGATTTTTTATCAACGTGCCGGTAGCAGTTGTCTGGACTTGTGTCTGTTGCGTCATATTCGGGCTGACCAAGCATGAACGCCTATTCTTTTTGGATAAAGCTAAAGCACTATTAATCAGGATAGGCAGGTAATGAAAAAGACTTTTTCCTTATACGGGAATCAGACAACTTAATAGCATGCATCAACAATATGATAAATATCACTGATAAAGCAAAATGCTGCGGTTGCAATGCCTGTATGCAGCGTTGTCCCCGGCAATGCATTACGATGCACGAAGACGGAGAAGGATTCCTTTATCCAATTGTCGATAAGGAGAATTGTATAGACTGTGGGCTGTGCGAAAAGGTCTGTCCTTGGCTGAACAGCCCGGAAAAGCTTCAACCCATAAAAGTTCTTGCGGCGAAAAACCGCTGCGAGGAAGAACGGATGTCGAGTTCTTCCGGCGGCGCATTTATAGCTTTAGCAAAGAAAACCATAGCGGAAGGTGGCGTTGTTTTGGGTGCGGTCTTTGATGAAAACTGGGAGGTCAGACACACTTTTGCCGAGAATATGCAGGATGTAAAGCCGATGATGGGAAGCAAATATATGCAGAGCAGGATTGGAGACAACTATGCAAAAGCGGAATCTTTCTTAAAGAACGGACGGCCTGTGATGTTCACAGGTACTCCGTGCCAGATTACCGGACTGCACAACTATCTGCATCACGGCTATCCGAACTTGCTGTCTGTCGATATGCTGTGTCATGGCGTACCGAGTCCCGGTGTATGGAGACGTTATATCCGAGAAACATTTCCTGCCGCCTTTAAGGTAACCGCCGGGGAAAATACCGTTTTTTGCCCATCTATAGATTCTTCACCTATGATAACGGGCATAGAATTTAGGAACAAACTGATGTCGGGCTGGACAAAATACAGTCTTGTTGTCCGTGGAAAATCCGCCCCCGAGACGGACAAAAATACAGTTTTACTGTCCGACAGACACTGGGAGAATCCATATATGCGCGGTTTCCTGTCGGATGTGTATCTGCGTCCTTCATGCCATCACTGCAAATACAAGAATGGAGTTAGCCACAGTGATATCACGATAGCCGATTATTGGGGAATCCATCGGTCAATGCCGGATTTTGATGATGATAAAGGCGTAAGTTTAGTATTGTTGAACACATCAGCCGGAATTGATGTATTCAGCCACTTGGATATGGAAGTCCGGGAATCCACATTGGAAGATGCACGGCGTTTTAACGGAGGATTCAATGAGAATACACCGTCCCACCCCAAACGTGCCAAATTTTTCAGAACATATCCGGACAGCGAATCTTTGGCGGAAACCGTCAACCGGGTATTGCATGTATCGGTAGTGCGAAAGACATATCTGAAGATAAGGCGGAAACTCCTCAACAAACTTCGACCTGCAAAATTTTAAAAGGCTATGGCTAAAAAGATAGGGATTGTCACGTTTTGGCATGGTGAAGAGAACTACGGCCAAATATTCCAATGTTGGGCCTTGCAGTATTTTTTACGGAAAGAAGGACACAATGCGTTTGTCATACGCTATATACCGACTAAGTATTTGCCACCTTTCAAAGCCTTCATCAAATGGCTGCTTCCTGTGACATTCCTGCGCAATGTAAAAAAGAGATTATTTCATCGTAAACAGTTTTCAACAGAGAGAAACCGCATACGACAAAATAAAAGACGTGATTTTTCCGGATTCAGAACCAACCATATAAATTTCAGTTCACGGAAATATTCGTCTTTACGTCAACTGCAAAAAAATCCGCCTAAAGCCGATGTGTATATTGTCGGGAGTGATCAGGTATGGGCGCAACTATTGACAAATCGCAACAACCGTTCCTTTTTTCTTGATTTCGGGACACCTCTTACTAAACGTATTGCGTATGCTCCAAGCTTTTTTTATCAGCAATATCCCCAAGAACTACAAATGGAGCTGAAGCTATTACTTTTAAGATTTGATGCAATTTCGTGTCGAGAATATAGCGGAGTGAGTATCTGTAAAAATTTGGGCATTTATGCTACAAAAGTGTTAGACCCTACATTTTTATTAAAGAAGGAAGACTACGAACAATTTATAACAAATGAGTTATCAACGGACGATTACATATACATATATAGCTTGAACATTCGGACAGCTAACGAAATTCGTTGGGATGAGCTGAAAGCAGTATGCCATGACTGTAATTGGAAAGTAAAGGTCACGCCTGCCCGTGGATATTTTGACGGAGAAGAACTTTTTGGAGAAGAATCTGAGTACATTTACGCGACACCTCAGGAATGGATTACACTCATCTATTCCTCAAAGTTGGTAGTTACTACATCATTCCATGGAATAGCCTTTTCTATTCTTTTAGAAAAGCCATTTGTATACATACCTCTACAAGGCCGCTGTGCAGATGGCAATTCTCGGGTGTTCGATTTGCTTAAAGATTTAAATCTGAATAGCCGTATATTGACAGCGGAAACTTCGTACAATCAGATTATAGGCAATGAAATAGACTGGACAGACGTGAGGGAACGAACAGGTAACTATCGGATAGATTCTATTAATTTTTTGAGAAAAAACATATGATGAGAATACTATGGATGTCGCCAGTCATCCTAAGTAAAAATAATAATAGTACAGGCTCTTGGTTATACTCCATGCACAAATTGTTAGTGGAGTCCAAAGAAGTATGTATTGTAAATATAACTATCGACTGGAGTAGAAGGACGGGAGGCATTAAGCATATTCACACAGCTGATGGTATTGAAGAATATGTTTTACCTAATTACATACATCTGAAACGGAATAAAGTACCTCTTCCTTTCTACCGGAAAAAAATAGAGGATATTATCAGAGAAAGCAATGCCGATATTATCCACATTTGGGGGACGGAAACTTATTTTTCAAAATTGGTTGCAACTTTAAAACTAAATATACCGACTCTACTTGAGATACAAGGGTTGAGATATGAATATGCAGATGTGTTCCGTGGAGATTTGACACTCATGGACTCCATAAAAACGCTCGATTTTAAAGACTTTATCACATTTGGAAAGTTCAGCCTGTTTCAAGAAGAAAAAAAATTCAAGCGACAAGGCTATTTCGACAAAATTGCCATTTCTAAATTTGAATACATTTCCACGCAGTCACAATGGGTGAGGGATGTAATTCAATTTTATACTAATGCTCGCATCTATAAGACAAAAATGTCTATAAGGCAAGATTTTTTAGATGCTCCTGTTTGGATGTATCCGCAAGAAGATTGTCCCTCATTTTATTTTTCCGCTTCCGGCGCCATACCATATAAATGTGTGCAAACGGCATTCAAAGCATTGGCCTTGGTCAAGTTGAAGCATCCTAATGCGCGTTTAAAAATTGCCGGTTATTCTAATTTGGGTACAAAAGGGGGGAAAAATGGATATCAGAAATATTTAATCCGTCTGATAAATGAATTGAATATCAGCGATTCTGTCGACTTTCTTGGCAGACTGACTGCTGAAGAAATAATAGCTGTCCAATATAAATGCGTAGCTGTCATTCAAACAAGTTTTATTGAAACCTATTCATTAGCCTGTGCAGAGGCTCTTTGCTTGGGCACTCCTTTGATTTCCTCATTCGCGGGAGCAATTCCTGAATTGGGAAAAGAAAGAGAGACCATTCTATATTATCAGCCGGGCGATTATCGAATTTGTGCAGCAAGAATGATTGAATTAATCGAGAATCGCGCTTTGGCAAACAGATTATCGAAGAATGCTGTCAGCCTGAACAGGAGGAAACATAATAGTAATGATGTGTTACAATGCCAGTTAGGCATTTACCGCGATATTATGAATCGTGAACTTGAACATTCGAGCAAACAGAATGAATATAACTAACTTCCTTAGAAAATCAGAGCGTATCCCTTTAAAAATAAAAATTGCCTTCTACCATAGATGGAATCGTCTCCGTTTTTATGCCTATGGCATAAAGTCCGGGCGTAATCTGAGGGTTTCCGGACATTGCAATCTGCATTTGGAACGGAATGCCCAATTAACAATAGGCGACAATTTCAGTCTATCCAGCGGGAACTTCATTAATCCTCTTTGCCGCAATATTGAAGCCGGCATTTATGTCCATTCCGATGCCAAGCTTACCATAGGCGACAATGTGGGGATGAGTTCGCCATGCGTTTGGACCCGGACAGCCATTACAATAGGCAATCACGTAAACATTGGTGGAGACTGCATCATTATGGATAGTGATGCCCATAGTCTGGATTATATGATTAGACGGACTTCTGAAGATCAGAAACATGCCCAATCTGCTCCTATCCATATTGAAGATGACGTGTTTATTGGAACACGCTGTATCGTCCTCAAGGGTGTAACGATTGGAGCCCGCTCCGTAATTGCTGCCGGGAGTGTTGTCGCTAAAAGCATCCCGGCCGATTGCATTGCCGGCGGGAATCCATGTAAGATAATACGGAATATATAGTATGGGGTGGTCGTTTTTATATAATAAATACCTCATTTTTCTTCTATCTGTCTTTTCTCATATGATGGTAAGCATCGGAGGCGAAATGTCTGTTTCGTTCCTGTTCATTGCGCTTACTATTCCTTTTTGGTTCAGGGCTGTATATTTAGAAAGAGACAGGACTCTATCTAAAACAACCAAATTAATGTTGCTTTTGATAATTGTCCAATGCATATGGGCTGCTTTTCATTCATATACAGATGATTTTACCCAATTGAAAGGCATTATGGTGACGGTGTATGGACTTATCCAGTTCATATTCTATTACGTGGCAGCTTCAAAAGATTCAGATATTATCAAATGGTATGTTTTGGGAAATTTCATAGCCTCTTTCTTCTTTATTGACATGATAGCCCTGCGCGATGCTGAAGTGGTTGAGGAGTATTCTTTGTGGAAGTTTCTAATCTATCCACGCATTATTATGGGTATGCTTTGCCTCTATCTGTTTTTTCTGAAAAATAAAATCGTAAACAAATACATAGAAATAGCGTTTATTGCTGTTGGCTTGTTGGGGCTTGCCACCGGTTCCCGGAGTGCGGGTCTGACACCATTGACAGCAGGCGCTATCATGTTGTTGGTCAAAAGAAGCAAGCATCTTGACTGGAAGAAAATAAGAAACCGTTTGGCCATTGGGGCCTTGCTTCTATACGCTTTATATGCGGGAGTCTATGTGCCTAATGTTTTGGATGGTTCTATTCGTGGCGGTAATTCCGAACAGCTTCGTAATACGAAAGACCCGTACAACCCTTTATATCTACTGATGGTGGGACGTTCTGATGCTGTGACTCCTTTTATTGCATTTTTTGATAAGCCTATATTGGGTTGGGGGTATAACACCAAAGACCCTGACAATAAATATCATCAAATAAACACTTCGCTGCAACAACGTGAATTTAAGACAGAGCGTGTAGAACACAATACTATACCGGGGCATAGTATTTTAGGCTATTATGCGTGCAGTTATGGCATATTGGCATTCATTATTTTCATACTGCTAATGAGAATAGTCATGAAAAGATATATTGAATTTTTGAGACATCCCGACGAAATAACACTCTATGCCTCTTATCTTCTGATTGGCTTGTTGTGGAGTCTACTATTCAATCCTATGCCGGCCTTCAAACTCACATGGACAGTCAATTTGGCTTTCTTTTTAGCATTAAGCAATTATAACATAATAAGATATGGAGAAAGATAAATCAATCTGTTTTATAACCACAGGCGATATAAAATCCATTGCTACGGCAAAAAGAGCATTGGGACTTGCAAACCATCTTTCCGATTTAGGATGGAAAGTTTCCATTATTATGGACGATACGGAGGAGAACCGCCATAGAGCCGCTTTGGAATGCGACAAGAGGACTGAAATCTTTTATATGTGTTACCGTTCCGCTTTTGATGAATTGAGAAAGAAAAACAATCTTTTGAAACAAATCAAACCCGATGTAATATATATATGTGCATTTGTTTTCAGAAATATTGTTTTTCCTAAGCATAGTTGCATCAGATTGGTTGAGCATCCTGAAATGCAATCTGCGATTAACGGAATAAGCAGTCTCAAAAGATTACGCTATTTGATGATAGAATATTTTTCCATTGTATATTCAACCGCTTTGCTAAACGCAAGCATGTATTTGCAAAAGCATTTTCGCAGACTTGCAACAAAGCTATGCCGGAAAAAACTCCCATTGTTCTATTTCCCTTATGCTTATAATGGGGATGTCTGCAAAAATGTGAATGAGAACAACCTGTTTGTTAAAACAGATGGCGATGGAAAATATTTCGTTTATTTGGGAAGTCTGACAAAGAACTACGGAGCATTTACAATGTTAAAGGCTTTTGAAATAATACATACAGAATATCCTAATTACCACTTGTTACTATTGGGAAAGGGGCGCGACTATCAAAATGTCATAGACTATATAAAGAAGAACAATACGCAGTCGTATGTCCATGCGTTGGGCTATGTAGAAGAAGAGGATATAGCTACTTACTTTACTTTAGCTGACGCTTTTATTTCACCTATGAACGATACGGTTCAGGATTGGGCAAGGTGTCCGAGTAAGCTGTATATGTATTTACCCTATAAAAAAGCCATAATAACATGCAAGATTGGAGAACCGTATGAGGTATTGAAAGAGAAAGGCATTTATTTCGAGCCTTCGTCTGCGGAATCCTTGGCCAATGCTATCAGAGAATTGTCGAATAAGAAATCATGGGATATCGACATAAACCCTCTTCAGCATGAATGGAAACAGCGGGCTTCGGATTTTGATGATTGGATGAAAAGAACGTTCTATAAGACTATGTAAAAGGTCTATGGGCTAATATATGGCACTCAATCGTATGCAATATGCTTAGAGTTATTTTACAATTGTTGATTGTCATTCTCCCTTGGAAGATTCGCAGAATTATCCTCAACCGTTTTTGGGGCTATCATATCCATCCGAAAGCCAGGATAGGGTTCTCATATATATATCCCAAACACCTTATAATGGAAGAAGGCGCGAATATTGGTCATTTGAATGTTGCAATTCATTTGGAAATGATTCATATGAGCAAAAATTGTACTATTTCCCAAAGGAACTGGATAACTGGATTTCCTCTTGATAATAAATCAAAGTTCCAGAATTTTCCAAACAGGAAACCTTATCTCCTTATGAAAAAAGATTCCGCAATAACCAAACAACATATAATTGATTGTACTGATACGGTGACGATTGGGGAATTTACTTCCATTGCAGGGTATTCCACTCAAATATTATCTCATTCCACTTCATTGCAAATGAATGATGGTAGTTGTGAACCTATATCGATAGGACATCATTGCTTTGTTGGTACGCATTCTGTGATCTTGCCGGGATCGGTTTTGCCAGATCATTCGGTTTTAGGTGCTGGCGCTGTTCTTAAAAAGAAATTTTCAGAAGAATATGTACTTTATGGAGGTGTGCCGGCTAAATATATTAAGCCAATGGATAAGTCTTATGCTTTCTTTTCCAGAACCTATAGACCTAAATAATAATGAAAATCCTCCACTTCATCCCTAGTATTGACCGCTCATCCGGCGGGGTCGGAGCCTATCTGCAATTATTGGCTCATGATTTAGGGAAAATGGTTGAACTACATATCGTAAGTCACCGGTCCGAAAATGAGTTACTAATTGAGAATAGCACGATTCATTTCATTGACGGCAGACGCACCCATTTGCGCAAAGCTAAAGCTGAATTCATGAAAATTCTGGATGAATTGCGTCCGGATGTGGTCCATATCAATTGTTGTTGGGAATTACTTTCTTCGTTCACCGTCTTTTGGGCAAAACAAAGACATTATCCGGTATTGATTACCACGCATGGAATGTTGGAACCGTGGGTGATAAAAAAGAATTTCTGGACTAAAAAACTGCCGGCTTTACTTTTTTATCAGAAAAAAGCATTGAGAATGGCCGACGGACTTGTGGCAACAGCAGAAAGCGAGCGGAAGAATCTGCTTATGGCCAACTATAATCCTTATGTAAGTCTGGTTCCTAACGGAGTTATTGTGGACGGCATTTTGCTGAAAAACAGCTGGAAGCATAGCAAAACAATCCTTTTTCTTGCTTTGCTCAGACCGAATAAAGGGGCTGATTTATTAATCAAGGCAGTGAAAAAGCTGGAACATTCGCTCACCAATTATCAGGTTCTCATCGCAGGAACAGGAGAAAACGATTATGTAAATTCCTTGAAAGTATTAGTGCATAGTTTAGAATTGAACCATATCGTATCGTTTCTTGGTGGAATCTATGGGAATGAGAAATGGAGGTTATACCAGAAAGCGGATGTATTCGTATTACCTACACTGAATGAGAATTTCGGCATTGTGATTGCAGAATCGTTAGCAAGCGGTACACCTGTTATTACAACAAAAGGAGCGCCATGGCCGGAGTTGAAAGAACGTAATTGTGGATGGTGGATAGAACGGGATGTTGACAGTATTGCCTCTGCTCTACAAGAATTTCTAAAATTACCTATCAGCGACTTAGAAACTATGGGGCGCAACGGCCGACGCTTGGTGGAAGAGAAATATTCTTCCCGGAAGGTGGCGGAGGATATGGTGAGGCTGTATTTAAGTTTCACTTACAACCGTTCTCTCAAGAAGAAGAAAAAGAGATAAACTAGTGTGACAGTGAAGAACATCATTCTATGAAAATGGATAACAACGTCTATTTCTCATCACCCTACACCACTGGCAACCGCATAAGGCGGATGGTATGGGCTATTTGTTGGAATGTGCTCGCGCGTCCGTTCCCGAAAAGCACGCTCATGCCGTGGAAACGGCTGTTGCTCCGCATGTTCGGGGCAAAGATAGCCGGTACAGCAAATGTCTACGCCACAGCAAAGGTGTTCATGCCGTGGCATCTGGAAATGAAAGAGCACTCATGCCTCGCTTCGGGAGTAGACTGTTACAACGCCGCTACCGTGACAATCGGTGAGAACGCCACAGTGTCGCAACGGTGCTACCTTTGCACTGCATCCCACGACATAACGTCGGCAGACCACCGGCAAACGGAACAGCCGATTACAATCGGCGACCGCGTATGGGTGGCCGCCGAAGCATTCGTCGGACCGGGCGTAAGCATAGGCGACGGGGCTGTGGTAGGCGCGCGGGCAGTAGTAGTACGCGATGTGGAGCCTTGGACCGTGGTCGGCGGCAATCCAGCAAAATTTCTAAAAAAGAGAGTGCTAAATCACTGACAAAATGCTCGATATTTCTGTAATCATACTAACATACAACGAAGAGATACACATACGACGCTGCATTGAAAACGCGCGGAAATTCGCAAAGGAAATCTATGTGGTCGACTCCTACTCCACCGACGCAACAGTAGCGGCAGCACGCTCGTTGGGAGCGGAAGTCTATCAAAACAAATGGGAGAACTATTCAAGGCAATTTAATTGGGCTTTGTGCAACCTGCCGATAACAACCGGATGGATATGGCGGATGGATGCCGACGAATACCTTTCGGACGAGCTTGTCGACGAACTGCACCGCCGGCTGCCTTCCGCCGGCTCCGGCATAGGAGGCTTCACCGCCCCATGCCTGCGGATATTCATGGGACGGCACATACGCCACGGAATAATCCCTTTGATATTGCTACGGCTGTTCCGTACCGGGCACGCCGCCTGCGAAAACCGCTTCATGGACGAACACATTGAAGTGACGGAGGGAAGCGTAGAGGAGCTGAAATCGCCATTCTACGACGACAATCTCAACGGCCTCACATGGTGGACGGCGAAACACAACGGCTACGCCACGCGCGAAGCACTCGACCTGCTGCTGACCGAATACGGGATGCACGACAACAGCCTGACAAAATCCGGCCGGCACACCGCTTCCGTAAGACAGAAGAAATTGAAATATGTGAAGCTGCCGCTGTTCTGGCGCGCTTTCGCCTTTTTCGTCTACCGCTATTTCTTCCGGTTGGGATTCCTCGACGGAAAAGAGGGCTTCCTGTGGCACTTTCTGCAAGGATGGTGGTACCGCACATTGGCCGACGCGAAAGTGTACGAAATAAAAAAACAATACGGCTTCGACAGCGGCAAAATCAGAAACTATCTCGAAACGATTTGCATGAAATAAACGATGAAAGTTTCAATCATCACATCGTGCTACAACCGCGAAGCTACAATCGCCCAAGCCATCGAGAGCGTGATACGGCAGGACTATCCCTGCATAGAGCATATCGTCGTCGACGGCGCGAGCAATGACAGGTCGCTGGAAATAATCAACTCATACAGAGACCGCATAGCGAAAATCATCTCCGAGCCGGACAGCGGAATGTATGAGGGAATCAACAAAGGGATACGGGCCGCGACAGGCGACATTATCGGGCTTCTGCACTCCGACGATTTCCTTTTCGACACGCATATCATCACGAAGATTGTTGAAAAGTTCGAAAGCACAGATGCCGACATCGTGTACGGCAACGGCCTGTTCGTCGACCCTATACAAACAGACAAGACTATAAGGGACTGGAGAAGCGGCGGCTACCGGCGGTGGAAAGTACGGACAGGCTGGCTTCCGCTGCATCCTACGGTCTACATCCGGCGCGAGCCAATCAGCCTGTACGGACTGTACGACGAAAGCTACAAGATAGCGTCCGACTCCGATTTTCTCGTACGGTATTTATGGGAGAAACGGTTGCGCGTGGAATATTTAGACCGCTACGTGGTGAGAATGCGGATGGGTGGACTCTCCACCGGCAGAGACAGGCGGAAACAGATGTGGCGCGAGGATGTCAGGATGTACAATTCTCACGGATTCTCCGGCATACCGGAGAAACTGATGAAAATAGCATGGAAAGTGCCGCAATTCATAAGAGCCAAAATTAAAACCGGGCGTAGCACTGACAGCAACATAGAGCAACTGTTTTTCTGGTTCATACGCAAAGGACTATGGAACGGAGACGAGAAAATGCCTGTCATAACGCCGCCATCCATAAACGACTGGCAGGAATTGTCGCGGATGGCCTATTCACAGGCTGTCACCGGACTGTTCTTTGACGGCGTGGCATGCACGCCTGTCCGCCCCGGCAACAGGATGTGGCAACAATGGATTCTCCACCTGCTGAATATGGAGCAATCCAATGCACATAATACCCTGCAAGGAAAATGGTGGATAGAGAAGCTCTCCGGAGCCGGAATCAGCGCGACCATATTCAAAGGCACATCCGTAGCCGGATGGTACCGGTCGCCTTTGCACAGAAGCCACGGAGACCTTGACATAGTAATTACCGGCGGATGGAAACGGTTAATGCCTTTCCTGCAAGAACTTGGCATCACGCCATACAGCCACAACGACCAAGAGGTAGTAGTGCTCGACAAAGGCGGACTGTTTGTAGAATTCCACAGACAATGGGAACAACTCTACAACCCCATGACTAATGCCCGGCTGCAACGCCTGTGCAGCAACTCCGGCGGCTGCAACGACGAGCTATACTTCGTATGCCTCGTGCTGCACTTGCAACGCCATTTCCTTGCCTACGGAACGGGGTTGAAACAAGTGTGCGACGTGGCCGCGATGCTGCATTCTGCCAATATCGACCGCAAAAAGACAGCCAGAATGCTGTCGTCGCTGCACACAGCCAAATTCAGCCGCCTGCTGTTCGGCTTTATCGACACATACATAGGAGGTACATACGATTATCCGCTGCCACCTATCAGCAACGGCAAAAAATTCGTGCTGATGAAAAAAATAATCTTCAATGACGGATACCTGCAAAAAATGCAGCGGGAAGACATTGCTGACCATCAGCGCCACTCTTTCCAACGCATCGTCGGCAACGCTTGGTTTTGGCTGAAACGCAGCGTAAGCCTTTCCGGCATTATGCCCGGAGAGACCTTTTGGTTTCTCCTCCGCAAGGCGTGGCGACGCATAGCCCTTCTGCCATCCAGCAATTTATAAATGCGGCTATATTCTAAGGAATGCCAGTAGAACAGTCACACATAACAATGAACGACCAACGGAACAGGATTCTCAAGCGGAACTTCGATTTCGTGTTTTCGCTCGTATTCCTATGCACGCTATTCCCCTTGATATTAATCGTAGCGTTTATCATGACGGAATGCACGATGCCCGGGAAACTGTTTTTCGTACAAAAACGCTCAGGCTTGAACGGAAAGACCTTCAATTGCTACAAATTCCGGACAATGAGGGAAAATGCCGATTCCGACACCCTGCAAGCCAGCAAGCACGACACGAGAATCACATGGTGGGGACACATAATGCGTATGACAAATCTCGACGAGACACCACAATTCTTCAATGTGCTTATGGGCGATATGAGCGTGGTAGGGCCGCGCCCGCATATGGTAAAGCAGACCGAGGAATATTCGAGACTGATAGAAGGATATATGGCAAGGCTCTCCGTAAGACCCGGCATTACCGGCTGGAGCCAGATAAACGGATTCAGAGGCGAGACCAGAAGGCTGGCCGATATGGAAAACAGAGTGAAATACGACCTGTGGTATATCAGGCATTGGAGTTTCACGTTGGATCTGCACATCATTGTCAAAACGTTTTTCCAATGCTTCGGCAATGCCTGCAACGCTTATTAGAAACAATAAATATTCAAACAATTTCAAATCAAGGAAAGATGAAAAAAATTGTATTTATCATCATGACGCTGTTGAGCGGGACACTCAACGGCATCAGCGCACAGGAGACGGTGCTCGTGAGCAGCGATACAATTGCGTGCGAGACATGCGACACTATTGCGCAGCCTACTGACGACAAATTCCGTGTCGTGACTAACCGATTCAAAGATAATTGGTTCATATTCGGTGATATCGGAGGGCATTCTTTCTTAGGCGATTACGGAAGTACAGGAAAATTCAAAGGGTTGCTGTCGCCTGATTTCAATGTCGGCGTAGGTAAATGGTTTACACCCGGCTTCGGAGCAAAATTGCAATTCGGGCTGTCAAACTCAAGAGGCTACAGCGAAGAACAGACGGTATTCACATCCGGTGACCCGCTGACGGCCGACGACGGCACACCTTACTGGGAGTCAAAGAACAAATGGTGGGATTTGAGCGCAAGCGCAATGTTCAATTTGTCACGGCTTTTCTGCGGATATGAGGGAAAAGAGTCCGACAGGCTGAAAAACCAATTCATAGCCTCTTTAGGCATCGGGATATTGCACCACCGCGGAATAGAGGCACAGCGTAACGAATGGAGCGGACACGTGGAATTGCAGTACAGCCGTTTCTTCAACGAGAAAAAAAGAGTTTCATTGGATGTGAAAGCGCATGCCGCCCTCTACCAGACCAACTTCGACGGAATCTCTTATAAAAGTACCGGCGACGATAGCAAATGGTTCGACTCCAACGTCGGGTTGAGCATAGGCGTGACTTACTATTTCAAGAAGCGCGACTGGGACAGATGCCGTCCGGGAACAAGTCCGGTATACATCAACAATTACTATACTTCGCCGGCGCCTGTCGTAGACTGCCCGGAATACGGCATCATGGAATTCTATGTGTTCTTTCCCAACAACTACTCCGGACGCAACGATGCGCCTACAGTGGCCGACGCGACGGTCAACGCCATCGACTATCTGGCATCGGGAATATTCACACAGACAAAGTTTGACGATTCTGAAGCCGTTGCATCCCGCTTGGAATCAGGAAAGCCTCTCACAGGGTTACATACCTCCGACATCCCGACAGACGGCATAAGTGACACAGCCGCCAAAGCAGGCATAGGATGCGGATATGAAATGTCGGAATCTCCAATTTCATTAAGTATGGATGCCGACAGCATGGAAATGTTCAAGGAAAAGACAGGCTACTACTATGCGCCAATCTATAAAGGAGCCAACACATGGCATTATCGAGTAGACCGCGAGACCGCCAGACAACGCCTCATCGGGGCTGACAACTACAAAGAAAGCCGGTCGTTCTCCTTGAACGCGCACGACGGACTAAAAACAATCAAGAAAAATATGAAAACCGACTATATGGCCGAGCTATTCAGTTTTGCCGATGTATATGCGGCAATCGAAGAAGAGGGTCTGAACGTAGCACAAGCGGCCGACAAGACATCAGTAAAGAAACTCAACGACATATTCACACAGGGGCGCATTCTCTACGTAGTGGCGGAAGGATTGGCGACCAGTCAGGACAATTTCACCGGGAAAGACGCTGAAAACGTAGGATTGGAACGCAATAAGAGCCTTGCCTATAACCGTGCCCTTACCATAGTCAATTGGCTGAAAGGCAATGAACTACTCAAGAATGTACCTGACAACGTATTTGCCGTAAACGCGCTTGTCGACCCCATTGTCAACGTAACAGACAAGAGTACCCGCGGACTTGATGCCAAATTAGGACGCTGCGTCAAGGTCAGGATACATTATGCCATCGACAAATGATTCCGTCCGATGCCTCTTGATAAGAACAAACAACACCACACAGGAGAGGCATAGCTTTACGGCATGCTTCTCCTTTTTCGTATTTATATGACAAAACAAAATTTCGATAACGGCATTCTTGCTGCCGGAATAGCCGCACTGCTAAAGGAAGGACATCCTGTCACGATTCCGATAAACGGCATCAGTATGGAACCGTTCCTTAAAGACGGACGCGACTATGTGACGCTTCGTCTTTACGATGCCTGCAAACTGAAACGCGGCGATGTGGTTCTTGCGCGCTCTGGCGGCAACGGACACATAGTACTGCACCGCATAGTCAGTCGCAAAGGCAACCTGTTTATCCTGCAAGGCGACGGCAACCCGCTGAAAACCGAGAAAGCCAAAATAGAAGATATTATAGGGAAAGCCGTTTCTGTCACACGTAAAGGCAAACAATATCCCACGACAGGATTTGTATGGCATCTCTATTCCGCACTCCTTTCACTGTCATCCCCTTACAGGCGGTTCTCTAAAAAAGCGGGCTGGAGACTGTCATATATGAAAGGAATCATAAAAGGCCACCGGAAAGGCATATTTTTAAATTGTTTGGCCGGCATATTCTCCGTGGCACTCTCCTTGCTCTTCGTCTATCTGTCGAAACAAATGATAGACACAGCGACAGGACACCCCGGCGGGGGATTATCTCTCCACACCTACGCAACGATGCTCATACTGACAATAGTATTGCAATTGCTGTGCGATGCCGCCGACAGCTACATCAGCGTCAGGGTACAGATACAGACAAGCAACGAGTTGCGCCGCCGTATGTTCTCGCGCATACTCCAGTCGGAATGGAGCGGACAAGCGCGTTTCCATACCGGCGATATGGTCAACCGCATTGAAAGCGACACATCGACTGCAGTCATTTTGCTGACATCATCACTTCCATCTTTCACGATAATGGGAGTGCAACTGGCAGCAACAATGGCGTTCTTTTTCTGCCTCGACACATGGCTGCCGCTGATAATAGCGGGCGTATTCCCGATACTCCTCATAGGTGGTAAGTTCTACCTGCGCAGAATGTACCGCTATACAAAAAAAATACGGCAAACAGACAGCCGCATCCAGTCAATCATACAGGAAAGCCTGCAACAGCGCACCGTAATAAAAGCATTGGAACAGGACGAACGGCATATCGGAAGATTGGACGAGCAACAGAAGCTTTTAAAGAAGCGTCTGATACGCCGCACCAATTTCTCAATTTCGTCGCGCACGTGCATCGATGCCTCTTTTGCGTGCGGCTACCTCATAGCCTTCCTCTGGGGAATAGCCGGATTGAGCGACGGCAGCATAACATTCGGGATAATGGCGGCGTTCCTGCAATTGGTCGGGAAAATACAACGTCCGCTGCTGGGCATAGCGCGCCTTGTGCCGTCGGTCGGCGAAGCCTTGGCATCGGTCGGACGGCTGCACGAAATAGAATCCATTCCGTCGGAAAACAAAGGGGAAACGATACGCTTCCACTCAACTCCCGACATAATAATCGATAATATCTCGTTCCACTACCCACAAAGCGGCCGGCAGGTTTTCAAAGACTTTTCATGCAGATTCGAAGCCGGAAGCCGCATAGCCGTTACCGGACAGACAGGACAAGGCAAGACCACGCTTGCCCGGTTGCTACTGGCGTTGACAATACCCGATAAAGGAAGCATACGCCTTTGTTCCGAAGAGACCGACGCCACCGCATCTCCCGAAACCCGCTGCAATTTCACATACGTACCACAAGGCAATACCCTGTTCAGCGGCTCCATCAGGGAGAACTTGCTTATGGGAAAGGCCGACGCTACAGAAAACGAAATGCGCGCCGTCCTGCATACGGCAACGGCCGATTTCGTGTTCTCTATGCCTGAAGGGATAGACAGCACAATAGGAGAGCAGGGACACGGACTGAGCGAAGGACAGGCTCAACGCATAGCCATCGCCCGCGCCCTGCTGCGCGACAGCCACATATTCCTGTTCGACGAAGCCACTTCCGCACTCGACGAGGATACGGAACGCCGCCTGATGGATAATCTCGACAAGGAATATGCCGGAAAAACTTTCATATTCATCACCCATCACCCTGCCGTATCGGCAAGATGTGGACAGACAATACACCTTGGATGAAAGGCCACGCTATTCAATCTTCAACCGTCACAACGCCTTGCGCCTCTAAATTGCGCAACAACTCCTCCACATCGGCCAACGCCTCTGCATAGTCCACTTCGTATGCCCCTGACAAGCCCCTCGCCAAATCATCGCTGCCTACTGAAGCACGAAGTTTCTGTAATTCCTCCACCACATAGGCTGCAGTATCGTTGAGGACGAGCATCTTCGAGAAATTAATCTGCTCTCCACTGCCGATAAGCACTTTCTCATCGGCAATCTCACGTATCAAAAAACCGTCTTTTATAGTTGCTTTCATCTTTTCCTTTATTTGAAAAATAAGGCTGTAAAGTCAATCTCTACAGCCTTATTCTTTTTTTATTCAATCAAGCGACATTAGAAATCAATAGACTTCGTAAACCACCTTCGCATCTTCAAGCGTAAATTCGCGCAGTCCGCCCGTAGCCCGTGTCCCGGCAGCGGCATCGCCTCCGGCAGCGTCCCAAGCAGCCTTAAACTGCCTTATGTCCATCATCAATCCCATAATATAGAACTTGTTGTTCACAGGATTAGTAGTACCGGACAAATCCACTTTCGTATACAAAGCGTTTGTGTCGTCAAGCAGCCATTCTTCACTGGGCTGCCCCTCGCCAGTCCAATGCTTTATGAGAACATAAATAGACATCGCGTCACCAGTTACAGGTGTAAACAGTTGGTTGCCGGCTCTTGTGTAATATCCAAAACCATAGTACATAATCTCACCGAAACCGATATTCCTGTAGGACAATGGCAGAAATTTATTCGCATCAGCCACACCTTCGTCAAAAAGTTGCGAGTCGCCACTCGAATAATAGCCACCTTGGCGGTCGCCTGTAGCAACCTGCTCTCCTAAGTCGTACTTATTAGAGAAAGAATCACCACCAATAAAAATTTTAATATACCACGTCGACGAGGCTGACCCCATTATATCAACAAACTCATCTTCATACAACATTATAGGCGGATATGTCATATCAGGGTCGATAAAACCAGGTACATCTTTACCATCATAGAACAAACCGACCAAATTAAATCCGGCACAAGCCCTTACTATTGGAAACTCATCATGATTTTCTGTCAAATCAGCCACGTAATAATCGCTCGCACTACGATAAATTTCCGCATTTATATCATTCTTACGCTGATAAAAAGTATACGACACACGATCGCTGACCTGTCCGTCAGGCAATGCCCAATCATTCGTCTCAAGAGACGAGAAATAGCAACTGCTCCCAGCCGGAATTGTCAGCGAATCTCCATAATTATAGTCTTCATCAATCACGGTGACTACCGCGCTTCCGTCGTCCATCACCTCGATCTGGTAACGGAAACCCCGGTTGCAATCTCCCTGCAAATCGCAGGAATAGGCATACACAGGCAATCTAAGCGCGTCATCACTACCCTTTATATGCAGATAAATATAGTCAGGGTCATAATTTGTGTCAAAGTTATTGTTTCCTGTAACACCTCTTGTGAGCGACTGCGAGTCAGTAGTGCCGACATCAATGCCCATTTCAACGGTGTAAACACCGGGCTTAGCCACCGGTATTGAAGGCTCTTTATCGTCAGAGCAGGCGGAAACCACCGCTAAAAGCAGAAATATAGCAATAGCTGAAAAATACCGTTTCATACGCAAACCTAATATTTATATATCTCAATTATCTTGAACCTGTACGAGTCCATTCCCAATCGCCGGTTTCCGTCCTGTTCTCTATACCAAGTACCGCAGAACCATCAGTCCGGACATCAATGCAATTACCGAAACTGTTCTTCAACACAGTGTCGCATATAGCCTCGCTAAAATCCCACTCAACCATTTCCACTGACGGTTTTGAGTATTTCTTCTTCGTCTTATTTTCCATCATATCTATAATTCACAAATATTATTGCGCAAAGATATGCATCAAAAAAGCGAAATCAATCATTTCCAGCCTACTAACAAGTGCCAACCAGTCACAATGTAGTGACAAATAGTCCTGAAACTAAATAAAGACTTAAAACAAAAATGGGATATGCCTCACGGCACATCCCATCCCAAACAATTATGAAACGAATTACATTATTCTATCCAAGGAATCCGAGCAACGCACCGGCTGCCACGGCCGAACCAATCACACCGGCAACATTCGGTCCCATAGCGTGCATAAGCAGATAGTTGTTGGGATCATACTGCAAACCGATATTGTTGGATATGCGGGCCGACATCGGCACGGCAGAAACACCTGCGTTACCGATAAGCGGATTAATCTTCTTCGATTTCGGAAGCATCAGGTTGAAAATCTTGACGAACAACACACCTGAAGCGGTAGCGATGGCAAACGCCATGAATCCGAGGAAGAATATTCCGAGCGTGCTCCATGTGAGGAATTCCGAAGCCTGTGTGGACGCTCCGACAGTAAGGCCGAGCAGCATCACGATGATATCGTTCAGAGCATTGCTTGCCGTCTTTGCCAGACGGGTAGTCACACCGCTCTCACGCAACAGGTTGCCGAAGAACAGCATACCGAGCAACGGAAGTGCGGACGGAACGACGAAACAAGTGAGCAACAAACCGATAATCGGGAACATGATTTTCTCGTTCTGCGAAACGGCACGCGCCGGCTTCATTCGTATCAGCCGCTCCTTCTTCGTGGTAAGCAGCTTCATGATAGGCGGCTGTATCACCGGCACAAGGGCCATATACGAATATGCCGAGACGGCAATCGCGCCCATCAGGTTAGGAGCCAATTTAGAAGAAAGGAATATCGCTGTCGGGCCGTCTGCACCGCCGATAATGGCAATGGCAGCTGCCTGATCGGGAGCAAACCCTATGGCGAGAGCCACGATATAAGCGCCGAAGATACCGAACTGTGCGGCCGCGCCGATTAGCATCAACTTAGGATTGGCGATAAGTGCGGAGAAGTCGGTCATCGCGCCGATACCCAAGAATATCAGCGGAGGATACCATCCGGCACTCACACCGTTATACAAGATATTCAAAACGGAACCTTCCTCATATATGCCGACTTCAAGACCGGCATCAATCTTGAAAGGAATGTTCCCCACCAATATACCAAAACCGATTGGAACGAGCAAAAGCGGCTCAAAGTCGTGCTTGATTGCAAGCCAAATGAAAAACAGACCCACACAAAGCATGACAATATGGCCGGGAGTCGCGTTAGCGAAACCTGTAAAGCTCCAGAAATCGGCAAGGTTCTGACCTAAGAAATCAATCAACTCCATAACTCCACACGTTTACTCAATAGTTAATAGGACAGCACCCTCGAGCACGGAGTCGCCTTTGTTGACCTCGATGGACTTCACCACACCGTCACGGTCAGTATGGATATTGTTCTCCATCTTCATAGCCTCAAGAATGACAACAGTATCGCCGTTCTTTATAGTATCGCCGACTTTAACAGTGACATCGACAATAACACCGGGCAGCGGAGCCTTGACAGCGCCGGCGCCACCTGCGGAAACAGGTTTAGTTATCACCTTCTCACCGCTTTCCGTGCGTGGAGCGGCCGCCGGTTTCGGGCGTTTCACTGCCGGCACAGCAACATTCTGCTCAAGCTCCACCTTATACGGCGCGCCATTGACATATACTTGAGCGACATTGTTCTCAATATCTCCTACGGCAACCTTATATTCTGTACCGTTGATTTTATACTTATATTCTTTCATTTTCTTATGATTAAATTGAATTGTTTTTTATTTATGAGGCAATTCGCGCAAAGAATAGATCTTCGAGTTCCACGGAGAATATGCACGTTTCACCTTGTTGATAGTAAGCACCAGATCCTCGTGGTCGTGCATATTGAGATGCTCGTGCAAAGCCATACAGACAGCGGCTATTTCTTCGCCGGAGTCCGGGCCACGCTTCACCTCGGCATCCGATTCCAACGCACCGGTAGCCTCCTCACGCTTACGCTGCGCAAGCCGTGCGTTGAACTTGCCGATTGCACGGAAAGCCAAACTTAGAATCAACAGACAGACAAACACGATAAGCATCGAGATGACAGTCATACCGATTCCATATTTATCGTGCTCGACAAACATTTCAATCTTCTCGTTCGAATCGATGATGATATTATTGCTTTCCGGAGTTATGTACTTCTCGTCGCTGCCATCACGCACTTCCCACGCATTAGCATCGTTTTCGGCATCTTTCACACCGTCCTGCTTACGCGCATACGACTGGTTAGCGCCAAGACTTGCCGGGACAAGCACCTCGTCGATAAGCGTCTTGCCGTCGGCATCATACAATCCAATCCAATTATCCTTTCCGGGCTCCAACTTGAAATTAATATGGAACGTCCCTTTATTAGGCTCGTTGTCAGCCCAGAAAACGATGTGCTGGCGAGCCGGAATTTCAGTATTAACGTCCATACGCGGCACAGGATATTTCTTAGGATTATTCTTGTCGTTGGTCAAGTACATGCTCGATATTTCTATCGGGGCAAATGACGAGTTGAACAATTCAATCCATCCATGGCGGATGCCATAGTCATCCATATAGTTGCTGTCGTTCTGCACCATCACTTCGTTGATGCAAATAGCTCTCCGGCCTTGCGCCGAAACGCTTGCAACACAAAGCAGGAAGCAACCGAGCAGCAACGCTACTGTCTTTCTACTCATAATTCAATCATTATAAAGGAATATTGCCATGCTTCTTGGCAGGGTTCGTCAATTTCTTCGTTGCCAACTGCTGCAATGCGCGGATGATACGGAATCGGGTGTTACGCGGCTCGATTACATCGTCTATATAGCCATACTTGGCAGCATTGTAAGGATTACAGAATAAATCCGTGTATTCCTTTTCTTTTTCAACGATGAACGCTTTCGGATCAGCCTGCTCCTTAGCTTCCTTAGCATAAAGCACTTCAGCTGCACCTGCCGCACCCATGACAGCAATTTCCGCTGTCGGCCAAGCGTAGTTCATATCGCCACGCAACTGCTTGCAGCTCATCACGATGTGGCTACCGCCATAACTCTTGCGCAACGTTACCGTGACTTTTGGCACAGTAGCCTCGCCATATGCGTAAAGCAGTTTCGCACCGTGAAGAATCACAGCATTGTATTCTTGTCCCGTTCCCGGCAAGAATCCCGGCACATCAACTAACGAAACGATAGGAATATTGAAAGCGTCGCAGAAACGCACGAAACGCGCGGCCTTGCGCGAAGCATTGCAATCAAGCACACCGGCAAGGAACTTCGGCTGGTTGGCGACGATTCCGACCGACTGGCCGTTGAAACGGGCAAAGCCGATGATTATATTCTTCGCGAAATCTTTCTGTATCTCAAGGAATTCGCCATTGTCAACTATAGCACCGATAACCTCATACATATCGTATGCCTTATTAGGAGAATCAGGTACTATTTCGTTCAAAGAATCCTCAAGACGGTCAATCGGGTCAGTACATTTCACGAGAGGTGCCTCCTCAAGATTATTCTGTGGCATATAGCTCAGCAACTTGCGGATAAGCATCAAAGCCTCCTCGCCATCCTCTGTAGCGAAATGGGCGACACCTGATTTAGAAGAGTGCATCGTGGCACCGCCAAGCTGTTCTTGAGTTACATCTTCGCCAGTCACTGTCTTGACCACCTTCGGGCCGGTAAGGAACATATAGGATATGCCCTTAGTCATTATCGTGAAGTCGGTCAACGCCGGAGAGTAAACCGCACCGCCGGCACACGGGCCGAGAATGGCGGAAATTTGCGGAATCACACCCGAAGCAAGGATATTGCGCTCGAAAATCTCGGCATAGCCCGACAACGCGTTGATACCTTCCTGAATACGTGCGCCGCCCGAGTCGTTCAAGCCGATGACAGGCGCGCCCATCTTCATCGCCATGTCCATAATCTTGCAAATCTTCTGCGCCATAGCCTCCGACAAGGAGCCGCCGAACACTGTGAAATCCTGTGCAAACACATAGACAAGACGTCCGTCGATAGTACCGTAGCCGGTAACCACACCGTCGCCGAGGAAATGCTTCTTCTCCTGACCGAAGTTAGTGCAACGGTGCTGAACGAACATATCGAGTTCCTCGAAGCTGCCTTCGTCAAGAAGTTGCGCGATTCTTTCGCGGGCTGTGTATTTACCTCTTTCGTGCTGTTTGGCAATAGCCTTCTCGCCACCGCCGAGACGGGCCTTCTCGCGTAATGCGATAAGCTCCTGCACTTTTTCAAGTTGATTGCTCATAATATTATATATGTGTATTTTTAATGTTCTTCTTAATTATTCAGGCTTCTCGCACAATTCGGTAAGAACGCCGAGAGTGGATTTCGGATGCAGGAAAGCGATGTCGAGACCTTCGGCACCTTTGCGCGGAGCCTTGTCAATCAAACGGATACCCTTTCCTTCAACTTCCGCAAGAGCATTAGCCACACCGTCTTCGATTTTGAAAGCAAGATGGTGGATGCCTTCGCCGCGCTTTTCGATGAACTTGGCAATCGTGCTTTCCTCGCTTGTAGGCTCAAGAAGCTCAATCTTGGTCTCACCTACCATGAAGAATGCTGTCTTCACTTTCTGGTCAGCAACTTCTTCGATTGCATAACACTTAAGACCCAATACGTTTTCATAATACGGAATGGCTTCTTCAAGACTCTTGACAGCTATTCCAAGATGTTCAATCCGAGAAATATTCATAATATTTTAATTTAATATGTTGATATTCAAATTACGTAAGCACACATCTATGTGAACTTACAACGCTACGCAAAATTAGTATAAAATTGAAAGACTGACGGCATTTTGTCAGAAAAATATCTATGTTTTGCAACATAACTGTCCGCTGCCGCCCCATAATGGCACTGTGACACTGACGTTATGTCAGTACCACGGCACTGATTTTCTTTCCTGAACACAGATTTCAATAATTTGGCACGTGATTTGTTTATATTCAGGTGTCGGCCGCTACGGCCGGCAGAGCAAACTTGATTAATAACTAAAAAATATACGATTATGGGTAAAATTATTGGTATAGACTTAGGTACTACGAACTCGTGTGTGGCTGTACTGGAAGGCAAAGATCCGGTAGTCATACCGAACAGCGAAGGACGCAACACTACTCCTTCCATCGTGGCGTTCGTCGACGGCGGCGAACGTAAAATCGGTGACCCGGCAAAACGTCAGGCAATCACCAACCCGAAACGCACGGTGTTCTCCATAAAGCGTTTTATGGGCGAGACATACGACAATGTGACTAAAGAGATTTCGCGTGTTCCTTATAAAGTGGTACGCGGCGACAACAACACCCCGCGTGTCGACATCGACGGACGCGAATATACTCCGCAAGAAATTTCGGCAATGATTCTTCAAAAAATGAAGAAAACTGCCGAGGACTACCTCGGGCAGACAGTTACCGAAGCCGTCATTACTGTTCCGGCATACTTCAACGACTCGCAGCGTCAGGCCACCAAAGAGGCCGGCGAAATCGCAGGATTGACAGTGCGCCGTATCGTGAACGAGCCTACTGCGGCAGCATTGGCCTATGGTCTGGACAAAGCCGACGGCGACAAGAAAATCGCGGTATTCGACCTCGGCGGCGGTACATTCGATATTTCAATCCTCGAATTGGGCGACGGCGTGTTTGAAGTGAAATCGACCAATGGCGACACGCACCTTGGCGGTGACGATTTCGACCACAAAATCATCGACTGGCTTGCCGACGAGTTCCAAAAGGATGAAGGCGTTGACTTGCGTCAGGACCCGATGGCATTGCAACGTCTGAAAGAGGCTGCTGAAAAAGCCAAGATAGAGCTTTCAAGCACAACTTCAACGGAAATCAACTTGCCGTATATAATGCCTGTAAACGGTATTCCAAAGCACTTGGTAAAGACCCTTACACGCGCTAAGTTCGAGCAATTGTGCGACGACCTTATTCAGGCAACCATCGTTCCGTGCCAGAACGCTTTGAGGGATGCAGGCATGTCGACTTCGGACATCGACGAAGTAATACTTGTCGGAGGCTCCACACGTATTCCTGCCGTACAGCAGATTGTCGAGAAATTCTTCGGCAAAGCTCCGTCGAAAGGTGTCAACCCCGACGAAGTAGTCGCTATAGGCGCAGCAATCCAAGGCGGTGTGCTGAGCGGTGACGTGAAAGACGTAGTATTGCTTGATGTCGTTCCGTTGTCAGTAGGCATAGAGACTATGGGCGGCGTTATGACAAAACTTATCGACGCAAACACCACAATCCCTACCCGCAAGAGCGAAGTATTCTCTACTGCGGCCGACAACCAGCCGTCAGTTGAAATCAATGTATTGCAAGGTGAACGCCCGATGGCCCGCGACGACAAATCGCTCGGACGCTTCCACTTGGACGGAATAGCTCCGGCTCCGCGCGGTGTGCCACAAATCGAGGTTACATTCGAAATCGATGCCAACGGCATATTGAACGTATCCGCGAAAGATAAAGCCACAGGCAAGGAACAGAGCATACGTATCGAGGCTTCAAGCGGATTGACTGACGCTGAAATCAAGCGTATGAAAGACGAGGCGGCAGCCAATGCGGCAG
>UMFR01083747.1_pt1 | contig 25876 bp, 29 predicted proteins | sample 1965041 | NCBI WGS metagenome assembly UMFR01 (sample SAMEA4836049, study PRJEB28245) | human gut metagenome | biome: gut microbiome; material: fecal sample | place: Denmark | collected 2008
TAATCACTAATCTTAGAAGTTAAATATGCTTTATGCTCAAATGTATACTGACCAACTCGCTTAGTTATTGAAATTAAACTATTGTCTTGCCAAGGATTAAAAGATTGTCCTACCATTTTTATTCACCAAAGCCTTATAATCATTCATATTAAGTTTAGATTTATCATACTCGAAGATGATTGCATGTGTACCACTGCAATAGCCAGATCCATCATGATAAATAAAACTCTTGAGAATAGTTGTTGAATAATAATCAACATCATTATTTCCCATTGCTATATAATAAATAAGATCGTCAGTGGCATCATCTCCCACAAAAGGATTAGATTTTAGAAACAGATATTTAGCATGTTCCAAAGATGCTTTATTTCTAAGATCCACATGACCTTTTACATGATAGAATTCCAAGAAAATACGATTTGCAAGAATAGTATAAATGATATCCATATAGTATTCTTGATTACTAATTCTACCATTGGCACCAAAAGTTGCTCTACCAGAATTAGTTTCATGAATCCATCTAAAGATCCATTCTCTAATTCCTAGAACAGCATTTTGATTGTCACTAAAAAGTTTAATCCTTCTATAACCAAGATTATAATACTTTACAGCTACATTTACTCCCATAAAAAGTGCATAAAGTTCTCCTTGCTGAGAATTGCAATTATTAAGGATAATGCAATTTCTTTCAAGACACTGATCATTGAGATAAACACAATAAGCAGGACTTGTAAGTTGTTCAGCAGGAATTTTATCCAAATCTTTCTGTTGGTAAGATGCATCTGTAAAAATACAGATTGTATCTTGGTTAAAAAACTCTTCTTTTGTTGCTACTTTCATTTTCATCATTCCTTTCTTTAATCATATATTAAAGCAAGAATAAATTCTAACTTGCTTCAATATTATAATATCTCAGTATTACAAAAATTAAAATCCAAGGGATTTAATCCCTTGGATCGATTTTTAAATATAATATGCTGTACATTCTACATCTGTTTTTGTTAGTTGTGTAAATCCAAATTCCCATATTTCGACAATACATGTATGATCAGATGAAGCAGTACCCACGCTATATAGCATTGCATATTTTTGAACGACATTTGGATATACCGATACTATATTTAAATTTTTTCCATCGAGAGCAAAAGTATGCATTCCACCTTTAGCTATTATAGTCATCATTTTAAGAGAAGCGTCAGATTATTTCAAAAAAAAAATAAAATGAGTGAAGATTTTGTTCTTCACTCATTATACATATATATAATGTAAATTCAATTAAAGGATACTCAAATAGTTATCTGCTATTTGGAACACTGATCCATGTTCTAGTATCTCATTCCATTTGGAGCGTTTGCATTTTAATTCCTCTGCATTCCTTCTGGCAGCTTTAGAATTCTGACGCATTTTATTCTTCATTGCATTGATATATTCATCATCATGATTATTATCATTAACAATGATAGAAATGTTCGTGACGTTTGTGATATCCATAATTTAAAATCTCCTTTTGGATGATATTATAATTTGATTCAAGTAAGAACCGATCTTACTTTTCTATCATATTTATAATATCTGATTGAATTTACATTATTTTAAAAATATTCCCAGTAGAGATTTAATCTCTACTGGGATTTTATTATATTAGATAATATACTGTACATTCAACTTATAAAAATATTTGTAATGTTCAATTAAAACAAAAACTCCGATAGAGAATATTCTCTATCGGAATATATTTTATACAGTCATAATCATAGGAATACTCTTATTATTAGCACTAACGTAATTAGATTCAAGATAATCAATTACATTATCTCTTTTACTAGCTTCATTCTCAAGATTGCTAATCTTAAGATCGATAGTAGAGAATACTGTCTCAAGACCATCCCAATACTTTAAATTATTAGCAAGGAAAGCTGCAACATCTGCCTGAGCAAGTTGTTCAAACTTTTCCATTGCTGTAGCAGGAATACTAGTAAGACTATCAAGATGCTTTAATAGAAGAATGATATTGAATTCTCCAATATTGACATCATAGTTACCAGTTGCTACTAGTCTAATTCTATTAGGTGGTTCAAATTCAGGAATAATCTGATTACTAAACATAGAAGCATAATCAGATCTTCCTTTCATTCCAAGAATATCATCCATAGTAAAATTTGCTGCTAGACCAGCATCAATAGTACCATAGCCAAATGTTTGTGCTAGACCAATAGATCTATTACCAAACTTGGTCCAGTCAATATCTCCTACACCAAGAATAGTTTGTCCTCCAATATAGTCTTCATTAATATAGTACCATCCACCTCTTTTAGGAGCTGTCTGTTCTGTAATTTTAAATGAAAACTTTCTAGGACAATATCTTGAATATGTAGTAAGAGTATCTTCTTTTATGATATTCGCCCAAGCATCTTTTCCAAATTCTTCAGGCAGATGTTTAGTCAATGGAATAAGTCCTAGTCTCCATTCTATTTTATCTACCAATTTTGCTATATTATTCTGATATCCTGCCATAGGTCTTTAACCTACTTTCTTAATTACAATAGATCCATTATTAGATTCAAACTTATATTGATGAGGGCATACAGCATCTACTGCTGCTTGCAAAATTCCAATGACAACTCCAGAAATAAAAGGTTCAAGAAACTTATTAAAGAAATTATCATTGGTCAATGCTACATCAACCTGCATACCATCATCAGAAATAGTAGTGCAAATATGAAGTTTCTTTTTTGTTTTATCAGATTCTTTACAAAGATCTGAATATTCATCTGCACAATTTAGATCATCAATACAGGGTCCAATTGCAGAATTAAGTTTATTGATATCTTCTTGTGTAAATTTCTGGTCTGCCATTGTAAATTCACCTCTTTATTTTATACATAATTCTGGATCTCATTTGCAATATAATCTTCAACATTCATAACGATAGTATTCTTACCAGCTTCTGTTAGAGCAATCTTATGAGGACTAATGATATCAATGGTATCATAATTAGTCATATCATAGCACTCTTGGAGAAGCTTAAAATTATGACTCTTATCTTTAATATAATCAACCGCAGATTCTCTCATAGAAGTAATTGCATTAACTACATCTTTATTGCTAAATTCTTTAATGAAAGATCTAGTTCCATCCATAGAACTATTCATAGCAAAGTTAGACTTAGCTACATTAGCAATACCAGCAGATTCATTAATGATACCCTTAGTATATGCATGAGGATGAGAAGGATAAATAACATAGTCATATGTAATCATCTTCAGATTCTCAACAACTGCACCTTGAGGAGTACTAGAAATAGTACCAAGTGCACGAAGAGAAAATGCAGGTAGAACACCTTGGCGAAGATCCTTATCAAATGCTTCACCAAGAGCATTATTAGTACCTTGGAAGGTGCCCATAACATTATCACCTTCCATCCATAGATTCAGATAACGAACACAAATTTTGGTCGGGTCAATAGTCTGCTGACGAACTAGAGAACTAGCATCTGCTCCAATAGGATGTCCAGCTTCACCACACATTTGCTTAGCAGCAAGCAGTTCTTGCTGTCTAGGAGCAGCAATTTCCTTTGCTAGATCAGCAGTACGATAGATACGTCCATTACGATTCTTTTCATTGCCTGTTTGAAGAGTTCCCATTCCGGTAACTCTAGTGCGATCATTTTTATCTTCTCTAATGTCTACACTTTCCATGCAAACACTGGATTCATTTAGAATATATCCAATCTTGCTCATTGCAAAAAATCCTCCTATTATTAATAGACTAATTACTAAAAAGTTGAGGAATAATACCCGAATAGGACTTTTATCCTATTCGGGTAAATTTTAATTATTATAATATACAGGTTCAGTTCCTTTAGGAAGTTTAAATCTCATTTTAATAGGATTATTATTCTTATCTACAATGTATTTGTATAAATACTCTAGAAAAGCAATATTAAATACATCATTATCAGAAGCAATTTTCTTCTGAAGAATTCTAGTTTGTAAACGATTATTCTTTTGAACAGAAACAGATTCATATACTGTGAATATATTTCCACGTTCAACAGTAGCAAGATATCCAAATACACGATCTAGAAATTCTATATTATCAGGATGAATATTTCTTTTATTACGAGCCTCTTTCCACCAATTAAATTCTGCTTGATAAGAACTATCTCCATTATTATATGCCATATTTGCTCCAAGATAATCACACATCATTTCAATAGTATATCTAAAGGGAATTCTTACACAGAATCCTCCTTCATCAAAATCATCAGTCCAATATTCATAATGATGTGGATTATGTGCTTTATGATGCATCCAAGGTTCAGAATAACCACAAATTTGTTTTTTCTTAATGATAGGAGATAGACCTTTTGTAGTATATTTTACATTAGTAATAAATTCAGCAGGAGAGAATTTTGACATATCATGCATCAATCCTACCCAAGGCATTCCACACCTATTGCAATAAATATATACATATTTCTTATGAGTAAGAATAGTCTTCAGATGAAGTTTCATCTTCTCCCAAGTAAAATCAGTATTGAATTCTTCCATTGTTTATTCCTTCCTTCTTTATACAAAATCTGCAGTCTTCTTAAACGTATTAGTCATCTGGCAATTCATATGATCTCCGCTTCGTAGATAGATTTCATATTTCTTTGTCAGATAATATACACCAGTATACTTTGGATTATCTTCATAATTAGATAGAGTATATTGCTTATTTGGAGTAAAGATTCTACTATCCATATCTATTTTACTAAAGATAAGAGTATTAGCATTTTCAGCAATCTTAGTCTTTATATTACTTGCAGCATTTTTATCTTCGCTGACAGTAATAATAGAAGAACCTGTATCACTAATATTAGTAATATTAGAAGTATTAACTACATCAGCTTGTAGCTTTGTTCCTTGCTCTACATTGACAGAACTAATGTTACCAACAATAGAGCTAGAAGTTCTATCTACACTAATAGTACAATCAGATCCATTTACATAAATAATATATGCATCTTGATCAGGATCTTCTACAATACCAGAAGCTAATCCTTTATACTGAGTAAGATCTCTAACATCGATTGCAATATTTTTATGATCTCCATCTCCAGCATCAATATATGATCCATCATAACTTCGTAAATATGTTTTCTCGAAATCCATATAGAACATATAATTTCCTTTATAGAAAGATGCTTTATTATTCAAATATCCGATAAATTTTGCAACAGAACTTAAATTAGGGCAAACAAATGTACCAAGACTACTATTATTATCAAAAGGCTGCATTACAAGATTATTCATATCTTTTAATGCTTCTTTTACTAAATCTTGAGGAGTTTTTCCTTTCATAACTCCACCAAAGCTCTTTTGATTTTTCTTTTGAAGATCGAGAGAAAATAGTGCCAATTGACAAACCTTATAAGATGTGCCCTGATCTTCATTAATAGTGTCCAATTCCTTATACGAATTAGGATCATCTGCCATATAATAATCAAATTCTCCATATATAACTTTTTTAGCTGTAGATGACGTAGAACCTTTATTTCTAGTACAGTACAATTTAAGATATACTTTACTCTTACCTTGTTCGGGTACCATTTTATTATATAGAGAAGGTTTTAAATTTACATTCACATATATAAGCGGCATCATATTTTTCATATAGTCATGATTGACAATAATATATCTTACACATTGTTTAAATATATCTTCAGATGTACCATCTTGAGAATTAAATGCTAATTCGCAATCATATGTGAATGTGCTAATGAATGCTTTTCCCATGCTCATTTCTCCTTTTCATAGTTTTATATGAAAGTTTCAGAAGTAAGTATTTTCTAAATCCTTAAAAATGGCCAAGTTGAACACTACTATAATCATATTCAAGGAGGTAAATGTAAATGGTTGTGCTCGATGATCTGAAAGATTTGATGATCTATAAGAAACAATTCTTTCTTCCTATAAATCTAAAAGATAAACGTCATGGCTCTGCTATTATGTTATTGACACCCAATTATCAGTCTTCTATGCTTGCAATGACTGAGCCTTATATTATTAATAGAAGAACATTTGAATCGTATTATGTAGAGAAAAGTATTACTAGATATATTAAACAGCAGAATGAAGCTGTTATTGATATTGGTGATCCTGGACAATATCTATTTGAAGTTGAATTGACTTCTTCTGAGAGAAAACAGCTAGATGATAGTGAATTTGGTCTGCCTAAACAACGTAGATATCCTCTTAATGATGAAGCGCATGTTCTTGCTGCTATTAGATTCTTTAATCATGTAGAAAAAGAATATGAGGCTGAACTTGCAAAGAATATCATTAAGAAGATTAAAGAATATGATATGGCTGACCAGGTTCATGTAGGAGATAATAATAGATTTAAACCTTATTGGGAAAAATCTGGTCTTGCTTCTAAAGCTGTTCATGAACAAGATATGGATCCTTATAAGTATCGTGAAATGCTAGTTAATGCAATTACAGATACTATTAAGAATAAATTTCATACATGCAAAATTACTGCAAATGGACCTTTCGGATCTAAGAAATTTATCGATAGTACAGATGACCTATGCCTTGGTAAATATCCTAAAGAGCAAATTGATGATATTTGTAATGAGGTAAAAGCAGTTCTAGGACCTGGATATAGCGTTCATAAAGATGATTTTGACACTATATTTGTAAGAGGACATAAAAAGACTCTAAGAGAATTTACTGAGGAAGAATATTTTAATGAATTTAGAGTATCTAATTTCATGAGTCAAACTGCTCTCCCTACAGCAAATCGTAAGATGAATAAGGAATTTACTCTTATTACATTTACAGGCTATGAAAGAGATATTCAACTGGTTCAAAAGTTTGTTAATCAAAAATATGTAAAAGAATGTTTCAGAAGATTGAATAAGAGAATGCCTAATGACAAAATCAATGTCATTTGTTGTAGTGATCATCAGGCACCTGAATCTTTTACTGAAACATCTCTTTTAGTTTATACTCCTGGAGCTTTCCATAGAACTGGTGCTCAATTTGATTATAGAGATTATATTGATTATATATTCCAACTCTATGCTATTTATACAATTAAAACTCCTGTTGGTAGTAAATATAATAGAGTTATGCATACTCTAGCTGAACCTGCAGCTATTCTTCTATCTGGTATTGCTGATGAAGAAATAGCTAAAAGAGATAGAGATGATCAATTTAATCTAGAACGTGTATTTCAATATATTATCGATACAGATGGAATTGATCAGTTTACTAGAATTCTTGCTTACAATGATACTGTTGCTATTTATGAATATGCAAAAGAATATGGTAAGCAATATGGAATGAATGACTTCTTTAATAGTCGTAATGATTTCATGAAAGCTATTAGAGAAGAAGCTGATTATATTAGTAATTTAAATGAGGAAGATATTCCTATTCCAGATCCTACTCCTGATAGTCTTAAGAAGATAAGTACTATGGGAGATAGACTTAAGAGACGTTTTAAAAGTAAGACAGTATATAAACTTAATAAACTTAGAAGAGATCTTGAACGTGGTACCAATAATTCTGATAAGGGAGAAGCTTTATCTCTACAAAAAATTGGTACTCCTGAAACTGCTCCAGATACAGAACCTGAAACCACTACTGAGTCTTTCACTAGTAATACATTAGATCAGTGGTCTCAGAAAGATTATATCAATGAATGTGGAATAGTTTATCTATTCGAAGATTCTACTAAGTATGATGCTCAACTTCGTAAAGCATTGTATAAGGATAGAATGAGAAACGATAAAGATGTCTTGAATATGTATAAAAAGATAAAAGCAGATATGCCTTTTATCAGATATACATTCGTAAAACTTTCTAGATATAATAATCGTAATCTATTCTATGATCTATCTTTTTACAATGAATCTTTCTTTAGAAATATGTCTCAAATTAATGATGATGACAGAAATAATGTTATGCGTCTATTTAAGACATATATTGAATTGATGGAACGTCTACTCAATGATGATTCTTTGAGTAGTTATTCTAAGAAAACTGTCTTTATTCCTGTTCTTGATTGGCATCATAACGAGTCTCAGAAAATGTGGATGTATAAACAGGATATCAATCCTATCTCTGTCATCTATTATTATATGAAGAATGATGTCAGAACTCTTAAGAAGATATTTGGCGATAAGGATATTGTTTTCCTCGGTGCTAAAAATTATTTCAAGATTAATTTTGCAAAAGATGATTTCAATAAGTCTGCTAATGTAACTAAGTTCCTTCAGCTCACTAAGAGAATCATTGATCTTGGATATAATTCTCCTGCAGATCCAGATCCTGAAGGTGAACTTGAAGATTCTCCTAAGGGTATTGCATTATCTATAATTGATAAAGTTGAACAATCTCAGAATGTTCAAATCAACGACGTTTCTAAGATTGAAAAACTTTCTACAAGTGCTAATATCTATAAAGATGGAGTTCCTGGATCTGTAAATATTGCTGTAAAAAAGAAAGTAGTTGCAGATCCTTCTAAGGTTGCTTCTAATGTTACTCAAACTAATTATGCTAAATCTACAAAGAAGACTGTAGCTAAAGTTGAAGTAAAAGAAAAGGAAGTTACAAAAGAAGATAATAAGGAAGATACTGGCGTATCTGGCACCAAATCTGCTAATAGTACTTCTGATAAAGAAAAGAAAGATGCTATTGTAGATGCTGTTGTAAAAGCAGCTGAAACTTCTGATAGTGAAGATACTGCAACAGATAAGCTAAATACAGAAGAATTTAAGGAAATGATCGTTGCTGTGCAACAAGATACTGAAGAGAATATTAGAGTCGATAAGACTCAATCTTCTACTGTTGTTGCTAAGCAAGAAGAATTCCATAAAAAGGAAGTCGACGGTAAATCTGTCAAAGAACTCTTGACTGTTGATATAGCAGAAAAGGAACTTCCTGAAACTAAACTAAAGGTTGCTTCTATTAATGAAGATTGGGAGCATATGACCTTTATGAACTTTGATAAGGATTATGATCCTGATAGTGATATTATCAAGATGCTAGATTCTATGCAACATTGGACTTATCCTGTTGCTGTTGATAGTATTGATGTCAAAGATAATTCTTCTTCTGAAGATGTCTTGGATCTATGGACTATCAATTGTGTAGATTATAAGAAAACTAAATTTACACTTAAAGTTGATATTCCTAAGTTTATCAATGGATCTAATTTCTTAAAGCTTCGTGGTAATGAAAAGACTCTAATGATTCAGTCTGCCCTACTTCCTATAATTAAGACTGGACTTGGAGAATGCCAGATCATTGGCTCCGGTGGTTATAATAAGATATTTGTTAGACGATTCGGTTCTCGTAAGGGACAATCTAATCCTTATACAAATAAACTTATTAGAACACTAGGTAAATATTGTGATAATCATAATGATATCACATTTGTCTCTGGTGATAATACTAAGGTTTGCGCTAAGTATGAATTACCTATAGACTATATTGATCTCGCACAAGTATTTAACTCTATTGAAGCTACTGGTTTGAAAATATTCTTTAACCAAGATGAGCTTAGAAGTGAATATGAAGTTGATGATACTAAAGGTGTTCCTATTGGTGTCTTTACTATCTTTGATGAAAAATCTAAGAGTGGTAAAGATACTATCATCTATTATGATGGAACTAGATCTACATTAGCTGCATATATTACTGAGATTCTATTTTATAGATCTAAAGATTATATGGACTTCTATAACAGTACTAAGATTACTGGAACTCGTTGTACTTATTCTAAAGCAAGTATTCTGAATTGTGAAATTCCTGTCGTTATTGTTTGTGCTTACCTAGAGGGTCTAGTAAAAACTATGAACAAAGCAGGAATCAAATATGAATTTGTACAAGATATGGATAAAGATTTGAAATATAATATGGATAAAGATTATATTGAATTTTCTGATGGATATCTTGTATATGATGTCAACTATTCTTCTACTATGCTTATGAATGGTATCAAGGAAAATGATACATCTTCTTATTCGATTAAGGATGTAAATAATAGAAGAATGTACCTTGAATTTCTTGAAAATTATACCAATAGTCTTAATGCTGATGGTCTAGAAAACTCTTATGACTGTATGATTGATCCTATTACTAAGGAAATTCTTGAGCGTTTCAAACTTCCTAGTGATTACGTTGGTGTACTAATTCATGCAAGTAATATGCTTGCAGATAATAAGTACGTGCGTCATATTGATCAAGGTGGTCGTAGATGGCGTCGTAAAGAGCTTATTGCTGGCTATTTCTACAAAGCTCTTACTACTTCTTATCAAGATTATGCTAACCAGAATCGTCATACTCGTAAGAGAACTAAGATGACAATTAAACAATCTGCTGTTATTGATCTAATTGTTTCTAAAGATCCCGCTACTTCTGACCTTTCTGTTAATAATGCTCTTAATGACGTTGAGTGTGCAAACTCTGTTACTAACAAAGGTCTAGTTGGTATGAATGTTGCTCGTGGTTATACTATTGCTACACGTGGATATGATGATTCTATGCTAAATGTCCTTGGCATGGATACTGGATTCTCTGGTAACGTTGGTATTAATCGTCAGGCAACTATTAATGCTAATATTGAAGGTGGTAGAGGATTTGTTAAAACAATTGATGGTAATACAGATAAATTGTCTTCTGCTGCTTCTTTCACTATCACTGAAGCTGTTACTCCTCTTGGAACAACTCATGATGATCCTCCTAGATCTCTAATGACATATGTCCAGACTTCTAAGCATATGATTCGCTGTGACAATAACGATCCTACGCTTATTACTACTGGTGCAGATGAAGCTCTACCTTATCTTACTTCTGATATCTTTGCTTATAAAGCAAAGGAAGATGGAAAAATTGTAGAACTTGTTCAAGAGGGATTTGGTAAGAAAAATTATATGGTTGTCGAATATAAGAGTGGCAAGCATGAATATATTGATCTATGTGAAGAGGTTAAGAAAAACTCTGATGGCGGTTATTATGTACCTATGAAACTTGATACAGATCTTGCAGAAGGTAAATCTTTTAAGGCTGGTCAAGTTATCGCATATGATAAACTGTCTTTCTCTAAATCTCTTGGTGAGTCTGGTAATCTCGCTGCTAATATGGGTACACTTGCAAAAGTTGCTATTATTAATACGGATGAAGGATTCGAAGACTCTGCTATGATTACAGAATCTTTTGCTAATAAGATGGGTACTGATGTTATTCAAGGTATTGAAACTAAGCTTGAAAAAGGATCTAATATTGCTGTCTATAAAATGATTGGTGATCATGTTATTGAGGGTGATACTCTATTTACTTATCAAGCTGACTTTGATGACGAAGCAATGAATACTCTTCTTAAGAATCTAGCAATGGATGCTGGTGAAATTTCTGAACTAGGTCGTAATCCTGTTAAATCTAAGTATACTGGAATTGTCTGTGATATTCAGATTTATCGCACTTGCAGTGAAGATGAAATGTCTGAATCTCTTCGTAAGTTTGTTGGTACTTATGAAAAGAAAATCAAAGACACTAAGAAGGTATATGACAAATATAATATTGATTCTTCTATTCTACCTAAAACTGGTAAAGTCCCTGAAGTTGGTAAAACTAAGAATATCGATGATGCAGTTCTTGTTGTTTATTATATTAAGCATAAAGATACTATGTCTGCTGGTGATAAGATTACGTTCTATTCTGCAAATAAGGGTATTATCAAAAAGATTATTCCTAAGGATCAAGAACCTTATACATCTTTCAGACCTAATGAACATATTGACAGTTTCATGTCTCTAAGTTCTATCTCTGGACGTATGACATGTTCTATTCCTCTATTTGCAGCAACTTCTAAACTTATGGTAGAGCTTGATAGATCTATCAAAGATATAGCAGGAATTCCTTACGACGAGAGTCAATTGTAAAAAAAAATAAATCCCGGTAGGATTACTCCTACCGGGACTTTTAATTATTCTTCAAATGTGAAGCTGTGTTCATCCTCACGATTGAGAACGATATCAAATGCAATTCTGCACATCATATCATCCTGATAATCCTTTGAAATGATAATGTTCTTACACTTCATTGCATAGAGAACCATCATGTTGTTATAATCATCTTCTTTCTTGCTATCTGCAAAGACAGCATAGAAGATATTATCGTCATTAGTCATCTTTTTGAGATCAGTAATACGAGACTGAATCTCTTCTTCGGACTTACCCTTAGTAGGGAACAGCAAGAATGAACCATTGATCATAATCAAAACATTCCTTTCTTTTTTAACTCATTAAGACATACAGAATCTTGTTGCATATCTTCTTTGATAGCGTTCATTTTAAATTCGGGAATATCAATACCATGTAATTCTTTCATCAACCTATAAACGTATAAAAGATGTAATGTTAATGCAAATGCATCAAGATAGTATTTCTTGATATAATTACTCATCAGGGACTCATACATAACTCAGCACCTCACTCAAAATATATTACCTTGAGAATCTTGCATCCACTCCTTGCCGCACCAAGCACAAATACAATGATTGGAGCAACCATCATTGTAAGTTAATTGAATCTGAGAGGGCCAGCAATGCCAATCAATATCACAATAGAATTTTCTTAAAGGTTTAACAAACCCTGCAATTGCCCAGAAAGGGAAAAGCATTAAAAAGCCAATGGAAAATGCTGAAATAGCATAGAGTACAATATCGAAAGCATCCATTTATATTCCTCCTCAACAATTAGGTAGAGCAACTGTATTTTGCTTCAAGATTTTCTACTCTCTTCAGTGCCAGTTTACCAGTACCAATCCAAAGAGGATTACAGACAATCTCGATAGGATTGATATCCTGCTGATTAGAGAATACAACAGTGAAACATTCAATCTGATTATAAAGATAAGACTCAGGCTTGGGCTGATAATCAAGAGCATAGCCATCGCAATAGGTCAGAGGAGTCTTCTGACCCATAGGAGTACACTCTGCTTTGATCATTGCCAGGATTTGCTTCCGGCGCTTACTGCTTTTGTTTTTCATTTTATTCTTCCTTTCTATTACTTCTGCATTCCTGCAGCTTTAATTAAAATTGCTTTTTCTTCATCCATCAATTATTTCCTTTCATATTGCAATCTGAGAAAGAATTCATGACATCAAGCAGTGTATAATCACGACCTCCTTTCAAGTATGCCTGATATTTTGTAATGAAATCGAATAGATATGCATCATCTTCGTACATATAGCGATATTCCATACTAAGGCTAAAAGGAGATACAGATTGATCAATATCATAAATTACTTTATTCTTTCGATCATAGCAATCAAGAAGAATCTTAGAAGATTCTTTAACTCTTCTTACGAAGTAGATATTATTATTATCAAGGAAATTAAAGTTGTGAGTATCCCATCTAGGTCTTACAATATCTCCTATTGTAAAATTATAAGCAGCATTGTATGATTTATTAAACAAAGGATGAATATCAGGAAAAGTGCCATCCTTAGGCTTAAAATTATCAAAGAAGACCTGAAGAAGTTCTCCATTGCTATCAAGAATGCAAGAGCATGCTGCATTATCTTTCTCAGATTTATACCTATCTCCTCTAGTGAGCACAGTTGCATCTAACAAATGAAACTGAAGGTTAAGGAATACTTCATTAGCAGGATCATCCTTAATACATTTCTCGTTGAAATATTTAATATATTCCGTAGCATTGGTAAAAGAATCAAATATTCCACCAGGATTACTACGGATATTATTAAGAGAATTTAACGAAGATTTATTGCCAATATAAACCGTATATACAAGATCAGGATTGTTGTTAAGGTAATCATATGCAGTATCTGATCTTGTAATATAGGTATCAATGGCAGCCTTGATATCTTCATTATCTGTAAAAGACTTAAGCTGCATAAACAAAAGTCTCTTATTAGCAATAGGAATATTAGAATCGTAGATCATATGAAGTAGAACTTCATCAGTAGTTACTTCTTCATAGAAATCTTTTCTAATATTTTTGAGAGATTCATACATATCTCTCATAGTAAATGTGAGAATTTCCTTATTTTCAATAATGGAGTCAATAAAAGCTTTCTTATCCTTGTTAGTAATACTCATTTTATTCATCCTTTCTTATTTTGTAACTTCTATAGATATTAATCTATATTCAACAGGATCAACAGGGATTATTACAAATGGATAGTAACGCCCTGTGTTAAAATAGATACATGACTGTAGTGTATTTAAACTATTCTTTGCGATAAGCAAAGATCTATATTTTGTAGGAACAAGAAATACTGCCTGTTTTGCTCCATTAGGATAATAAAACATATTAACTCCAATAGAATATTTCTTTCCTACTGACCCACATGTTCCCACCCAAATCTTTGCAGCTTTAAACAACTGAAGTAATTCTTCTGTAGACGGCATTTAATCATCCTTTCTTACAATATCAATATACTGAATAGGCATTGCATCATGCTTTGCGTTTTTACGGTTACTATCGCGAAGACTGCAATAGGGACTGGAAATGGTCTTATCAAGATAGCCAATGATATACCCATACTTTTTAGTAGCATCACAAAGGCCTCTGGTATAAAGGCTATTATGAATCTTCACTTTTTTATCCTTTGTGAATTTATCAATACCATTGATCTTAGAAACTCCATCTTCATAGATAGGGCCAACATCATCTTCAAGTTCGATAATAGGATATTTATCATAATCTTCATCGATTCTGAAATCGTAAATGAAGATGTCAACCATATTACCATCTTTATCAAAGTAAAGATCTCCATAAGAGCAATCAAGGTCATCACACTTCTCATCGAATAACAATGTCTTAGAGACCATATAATACAGATTATAGTAAGGATTATGTGTCTCTTCCTCATCTGCTAAATAAGTTTCGTGGTCAAGGATGATCATATTGCGGGCAGCATCAACGCTATTGGCTGTGCCAATAAACATATTACACTGTCCTTGGAAATTGCTCATCTCTTCAAAGCATCGATTGCTATGAGGCTTATGATAATTCATTGAATAGACATTATACACAAACTTCATGCCTTGAGAAGATTTCTTTTTGATAAGATTATATTCATACTTACGGCATGTGATATATGCCTTAATCTTAGTTCTAAATTCGTCATTAACGAATTTAGCCAAATTGGTAAGCATCTTAATCTTAATCGCCATTGGATGCATAGACAATGTGATGAGATTATAAATCTCATACGATGTGACATGTGCCCAATCATTATTGAAAATTTTGCGCATCTCTTTAGAAGGAACGCAAATCTCATCATTGATGATCTGATAGATAAAATCCTTTTTGACAGTCGTTGCAGTAAATTCCATAATACTACATCCTTTCTTTTTATAAAGATTTTATGAAGATACAATTGATCTTCACTTTTATAATATCTAATTAAAAGCATGAATTAATTATATTCAAAATCAACTAAATTATAATGATAGAGAGGGGATTTATCATATGATTAATCCTGTTAATCTTATCAAAATTGATGATATCAGAGATAGTTCTGGTAAAACATTTCATATTGGTCAATTACCTGATTATGATCAAGAAGATTATGATCTTTCTAATCCTAAAGACTTTAGTAGATATATCAAAGATATAAAAGCTGAAGTGCGTGGCTCTTTTGAATATAGAGCCATGGTTAGATATCTTAAAGAATATTGTGGAATGGATCGATCTGGACTTAATCCTGATATTACTAATAATGATAGTAAACATGTGAAAATTGAAATTCATCATACACCATTTGTACTAGAAGATATTGTACGAATAGTATATGAAAAAAGACTTGCTAATCATGAAGATCTTTCTGTTGAAATGGTTGCTAAAGAAGTAATGGCTTGTCACTATAGATGTATCATAGGATTATATCCTCTTTCGTCTACGGAGCATGAGCTTGTTCATAATGGATATTTATTTATTCCACCATCTAAAGTATTTGGTAGATATGATATCTTTATTCAAGAATATGGACAATATATGGATCCTTCTGATAAAGAAACTATTGAAGAAATAGAAGCTCATGAAAAGTCATTTAATCCAGATGAACAAAATATGCTACTATCTCAGTCTAATATTTACTTAGATCCGGAAGGCGCATATCAAGTTCCTCAACTTGATCAATTTAGTCAATCAATGTCTAATAGAATAGATATGATTAGAGATAATATGTATACTCTTCCTACTGCGGAAGAAGTAAAACAGATACCACAGAATCAAGATAATCAGATGATTCAAGCAATTTATTTTCTTGATGATTCTAAGATAAAGGAGGAAGAATAAAATGTCTTATACTCTAGAAGAGTGTGAAATCCCTAGAGATTGTCATGCATATTTTCAAAATACTGTTGATTTAAGAACCCAGAATGATAACATGGATACAGATGTTAATGTGGTTCTTCATGATGATGAAGATCCTACTGGAGATGGGGTATCAAGTGATACTTCTATTGAAGCTAATTCGCCTATTGAGGCAATTGATAAGCTTCGTATGGATCCTCGTAATGTTATGATTGCAAAGTATGGTGATAATTATTATGTCGATCATAATGATTTGAAGTGCTATATGGATGCATGTAAGGAAAATAAATATGAAGCTGCTATGAATAATATTATGATGGCTCATGATGATCTTGAACCCTCTAATATGAGAGTAGCAATTCGTCGTTCTGATTATGATAATATGAGCGAATCTACCAAGATGGAAATTAACAGATCTAATGTTAGTTTCGATCTATTTGGTTGATTATAAATATCCGGATATTAAATTCTTTGCAAAGGAAGGTATATTTTTATGCTAGATTACTTTGACGAAAATGATGATATGGGTCTAGACGATATCGATGTTCAAGTCGGTCCCGATCATGAGATTACTGCATCTTTTAGTGACGATGCAATCGAGAATCCTATCTCTGGTGCTAAGTCTGATCCTAACACTATTCCTGTTGCTAAGACCAATGAAGGCTACTTCGTTGATTGCAAGGATATTGTCAACTTCTCCAAGCTGGAAGGTTGCAATATGATGGAAACTCTGAACAATGTCATTGCTTGCAATGAGGGTGTTGCTGCTGATAACATTCATGTTGTTATCGATGAGAGCACCATGAAGTATGTCAATGGCCTGGAGAGTTATGGTGTTCAGTGCACTCGTTATGTTCATGAGGGCGATGTCGGTGATGTCACTGTTGACGTTCAGGTTGGCCCGAATGATAACGAAGTCTCTGTAGCTGAGGATCCTCAGACTGTAAACCCTGTGGATGCTGTCAAGCGTGACTATAACAACGTTGTTGTTGCAAAGCGTTCTGATGATGAGTTCTTCACTGATGTTGAGGATGTCCAGAAGTGTGCAGAGCTGAATTGTGAATCTGTCATTGAGACTCTTAATGGTATCATTGCTTGTCATGAGGCTGATGATATCACTGCTGCTAATCTGAAGGTTCTGATCCATGGTAACACTGATCCGGATATCCGTGCTACTCTGGAGAGTGCTGGCGTTCAGATGGTTATTGAAGAAGACGAGATTTAACTCCAATTTTCAGTAAAATGAGATCCATAGGAGTAGATCCTATGGATCTTTTTATTTTACATCTTATTAATCTAATAAACTTTAATGGAGGTGTATGATAAATGGCAATATTTTCTTATGGAAACTGTTTTAATATTGTCAATGAAGCTTTTAGTAATGAGCTTAGTTCTTTTAATGAAAATGATTTTTATCTTTCTGCAAAAGATGTACAAAGAATTTGTAATAATTTAAATTCTAATAGATCATTGCTAGAAGATTATATTATAGAAGTAGCTGCTCCTAAATCTGACTTTAGCAAGCTTGGTATTAAGAACAGTTCTCAGATGATCAATAAAGCTTCTAAGGAAATAGCAAATACCATTAAGAAAAATGGAGCTACTCCTGAAACTAAGAAGCAAATTCATAATATTGTATCTGATCTATTCCAGGAATTTGCAGACAATATTGATGCAGCTGTTATTGCACAAAATCCTGGACTTAAGAAATGTAAAAATAAGAGAAATACTCAGAATGCTCTAGTACTATTTATCTATGTTCTTACTATTAGTGTATTGGTAAATAGTGTTCTTACAATCTTAATGCCTGCTGTTGGTGGAACTATTTATGCTATTATTGGTGCTCCTATAATTGAAGAAGCATCTAAATCTATTGCTGTTAAAGGTGGATTTGAGAAGGAATATATGATTGTATTCAACTCTTATGAATTCACCTCTTATGTTGTTCAAATGACTGCAATTGGTATTCCTATTATTGACTCTATTCTTCTCAGAGGAGCAGTAGTTGGTATGCATAACTTTACTACATATATCAACAAATTGTTCTCTACTGAAGAATTCAGAAAGAAGTTTAAGATTAAAGATACCAAAGATGCAAAAGACCAAGCAACTCTATGTGCATACACTATTGGTACATTGATTCATGTTTCTTGGAACTCTGCTTCTTGTCTAATATCAATGGTTCTATAAGGAGGATATATGGCTATATATTCTATAGACTATTGTTGTTCATTATTAAATGAAAATTATCATTTGATCAATCCTTTTAAACTTAAAGGAAAAATGCTATTGAGTAGTAGAGATACAAGATTTTGTGACGTTGATGATGATAAAATATGGATGGCTATTCATTTAGTAGAAAGAGATTGGGATAAGATAGTTGATTTTACAGCTAATGCATATTTCAAAAAATTTTCTAAAGTAAACATGAATACAATTCAAATTCAAAATATAAATGGTGCATTTAATAATCATTATAAGTCTCCAAAAGATGTTAAAGATGATTTGGAATACCAGCGTGCAGGCTATAAAGAATATAAAACAGAAAATATTCATCCATGCGGACAAATTGGAGTAAAATTTATATTAAAGAGTCAACCTAAGATATATATCAATACCATGACTCTTGTTGATTATGATAAAAATAAAAATCTTCAATTAAGAATGAGTAATAATTGGGGGAAGTGATATAATGGCAATATATTCTATTGAATATTCTCAAGAGCTTCTATCTGAACAATATTTCAATGAAGCTCTTGTAGATTTATTTCATATAGAAATAGATCCTGATCCTGATAAATCAATAGAACAATTTACTTCTTTTATGGCTGATCAAGCTATTAGATCTAAAGCTCTAACAGAAAATGTTAGAAAGAAGCTCTACGAGATTATTTCTAATAATATGGAAGAGCTTTATAAGAAATCTAATTTGCAAGGATTCATGCCTTCTGGAGGTAAATTCAAATCTATAAATTATGTAAGAGCAATGTTCTTAGTAGGAGGTATTTATAATATAAATACTTATCTTATCATGATAGCTCTTAGATATATTTGTAGAAAAGTAGGTTTGGGTGCAATTTTTAATATGATTGTAAAATATGTACTTGAGCCTATTAATAGTAATCTCGGTATGTCTGTTGCAGTAAAATATGGATTTGAAAAAGAATATAGAGAAGTGCTTACTATCTATAAATCTTCTATTGTAGGAATTAATTTCCTAATTACTGGTAATACTTCAAGCATCGCTAAATCTATAACTGGTATTACATTTGATAATATTAGAATCTCTATTCAATCAATTCTTATGTCTGAAGAATTTAGAAAGATTGCACATTTAAATGATGATCCAGCTACTGTTGATAAAATGAGTTCTATTGCTTATGTAATATCTACTATCCTTGATATGTCTTTCTCTATTATGATTGATATGATTTCAATTTGAGGTGAGATAAATGATACTTAATGAAGTATATTTTGGTAAAGATTCTATCAAAACACTTCAGGATCAATTTACCAAACTAAGAAAGAAAATTAAAATGAAACCTGTTACTAGTAACACAAATCTAGATACTGAAGTTCTAAAATTTAATAGAATTGCAGAAGTTACTTTTGGTTTCAAATCATTTGCTCTTTATATTCAACCTAGCCATCTTCCTAATGCATATGCTTGGCCTGTAGATACTTATTATACTGAAGATGAAAAGAAAAGAATTTTTAATTCTATTACTGCAGATGCTACTGGATTTAAGTATAAGAAAGTATTTCCTGGCGTTAGCTTTATTATGGCTATTAATAGCGGTTTAATTGATGATGATTTTTATACAGATGAAGAATTGATTGCTGTTATGCTTCATGAAATTGGTCATAGTTTCTTTGATGCTGTTACTAATAAAGATAGTAAGTATACATCTGCTCGTAGACTTAATTTGCTTGTAGCTAAAATCAATGAAATGATTATGAGTAAAATTAAGTCTAAAGAAAAGGTTAGTACTTATAGTGTATCTCAAGAGCTAAGTAAGTTTAGTTCTGCTATTATTAGTATTCGTAAGAATCTTCATGATCTAATGCCTCAATTCTTTAGTGAATCTATGAAGGATAATATGCGTAGATCTAGATATGATTATACGAATGAAAAGTTTGCTGATACATTCGCTGCGATGTTCGGATACTCAGAAGAACTTCATAGATGTCTTATGAAGATGACTAATAAGCTTTATGGAGAATACTATGGAGTACAGCAATATCCTCCTTTCATTGAATATACTGAAGCATATCTATTATATTTTAATGATTTTCTAAATTATGTACTTAATGTTCAAGATGAACATCCTGGAGACCTTGCTCGTATTAAGACTTCTGTAGATTATCTAAAACGAGAAATTTCTAAAGAAGGACTTGACCCTAAGATTAAGAAAGAACTTGTCTCTGAGCTTAATAAACTTAATAAGCTTATTGATGATTATATTAATTTCCCGAAGGATCAAGATTCTATGAGAATTATTCGTATCTACTATACACTACTTTACAAAAACTTTGGTGGAGATAGACGAGAACAGGACACAGATAATGATGCTCTGTTTAGTGCTATAGATGATAGATATGAAGAACTTAATAACTAATTGGAGGTCATATCTTATGAGATTTGACTATCTACAAGAAGGAATTAGAGATAAGATAGAAGAATATGATAAGCGAAGAGATGACATTTCTGATCTTGAACTTATGTATGATAAAAAGTATAATGCTTTTTGTCTATCTGTCTCTGATTATAATATCGATAGACTTCAATCTACTTTATCTAAAAAGATTGATGAACTTTCTAAAGCAAAAGAAGAAAAGAAATCTGCTAAAGATAAATATGATCGTCTAAAAGCTCAACTTAAGATTGATTATATCCAAAATGTCTGCACTAAGTGCAGACAAATGATTAAAAAGAAAAGTTCTTATAGAACTAAACACTTTTAATTTTAAGGAGGAATTATAAATGGTATTCCGTATGCCTAATGAGCCCCTGAAAGAGTATATGGTTGAGAATGGTCTCACTAGTACTCAATGTGATATGATTCTTCAAGCATGTAAGGAAGCTTGCCAGTCTGAAAATACTAAGAAGTATCTTCAAGAATCTGATGTTGCTCTCTTTGCTGGTATGACAGTTGCTGCTATTATTGCAATGATGATGGCTTATATCAAGAATAAATACAGTATTAATGTACAAAAAATTCTTGATCAAACTAAAGAGCTTAATGATATCTACGCTAAGGTAGATGATATGCTCAAAAATGATAAGATGGCTCGTTTTAAGCATCGTAATGATAAGGTTAATGCTACTACTAAAACAGCTGTTCTTAAGGATACTAAAGATCCTCGCAAGATGTATAAGATCACTCCTGATCTACTTGCATATAATTCTGAATATTTTATCAATGAGATTGATAAAATTATGGAATATGTCAATAATGTTTCTGATGATAAGAAGCATGATTTCCAAGGTATGTATGATTCTCTAATGAAAGATGTCGAAGATGTATACCATAGCTATGAATATATTTCTCACACTAAACCTGTACTTCTGTGCAAGGATTATAAGAATCAGAGACTTGAAACTGTCCTGATGGTTTATAAAGAAGATATTGCTAATATCTATAGTAATACAGCTTATATGAATCAACTTGTTCAGACACAGATGCAATATCTACAGCTGTGCAATCAAGCTTATAATAAGATGATTGCTAAGTATGGTAAAGATAAGTATGGTAAGAAACTTGTTGATGATATCTTCAAGAAGATGCTATATTATTCTACTCTAGCAATTGACTTTAATAATGCTATTAATGAAACTCTTGTCGAACAGATTCGCTATTATGTATCTGAACTTGAAAAGATTTATGAAATCGTGAGAAGTTAAACTATTCACTTTATTATAAATCTATAAATGGAGGTAGATATTATGTGTCCCGAAAAGTCCACTGATGCAAAGTATTCTGTGATTACCGAACAGGGTGATCTGGGTCTCGGAGCAGATGTTCTGAGCGATAAAGATCAGAAGGTTGTTGCAGAGTCTGATGCTGAGTAAAACACTGGTGGAGAGGATTAACTCCTCTCCACCTTTTATTTGGCTCTGCAAAACTTAATATTAATGGTGCTACTTATTTTTTTATAAAAGGAGGCTAAGCACATGGCTGATAATGACAAGTATATTTCCAGAATTCCAATCGTGCTTGATGAATTTAAAAATAAAAACAATCATCAAAATCATGAATTGGTTGTTGATATAGATAATGAAGATCTATATATCAAAAAAGATAATGGATATATTAATATCACAGGTAATATAAGAGAAACTATTAAAGAGATTCAAGATGGATCTGCAGTCATCCATATTGTAACTGAACAGACTATTCCTCCTGTAAAAGACAGAGAAGAAAATCATTGGTATTATGTAATTACAGCAACAGAAGATGCAGAAGGTGGTAGTAAGTCTACCACCAGCTATGTTTATTATGGACTTATTAATTCTTATGATACATCTAAGAATTATCTATTGATTGGTCAAAATGTAACGACAGATTCTGATGTTATTAAAATGAATGTTGCAGAAGGATATTATCCTTGCTTTTATGTACCTATTAATTACAATGCGACTTTTAAGAATAATGATACTGATAAAGCAATTGAATATACAATCGAAGATCGTGTATATGCAATGAATTCTACTGCTGGTAGTTATGTCGCATATGATGTATATGTACTAAAAATTTATGACCAAGGTACTTATAATATCAAGCTAGATCTAACTGGTAGTAATAACTTTATTATCAATTTTGAATCTAATGAAGAAGGAATTACTGATCTAGTGCTTCCTAAAGATATCTCTATTAAAGATGGAGATACAATCGGTAATATTGCTGATCCTTCTTGGAAAGATGCTAGATTTGCATTTAGGGGATGGAGTACTAGTAAGATTGCTGCGACTATTATAGATCCTACTAAGTATAAGCCTAATGGTAATATGACTTTATTTGCTTGGTTTGAATATAATAATAGTAAAACTGCTCTTACTTATTATGCTACATGTGTTTCCTCTACTGGTGAATCTTTGGAGGTTAATAATGAATAAGATTATTGGTGAATTCTGCTCTATGGCAGAAAAAGATACTATTATTCTTCCTAAGAAAATTCCTGGATATGCTGCTCCTGAAGGACAAGTTCTTACTAAAGATGGGCAACAGTTTCAATTTGTTTATACTCCAATAGAATATGATATTGACTATAATCTAGATGGTGGTTCCCTTGATGAAAAATCTATTAAGAGAACCTATACCATTGAAGATGAAGATTATACTCCTCCTGCTCCTGAAAAAGAAGGATTCTATTTCAATGGATGGGAGCCTAAGTCTATTCCTTCTGGATCTATTGGAAATATTACTTTTAATGCTACTTGGAAAGAACTTCCCATTCTTGTTACAGGTAAGGAAATTAATGATGCATTTAATATACTTGCAAATGGTCTAGATAATATTATTGGTATTAATCTAGTAGATTCTATTGGAAATACTACTGAATATCTTGATATATCTAGTACACATACATCTATTTATGCATATTATACTCACGGCATTATTGCTATTTATTGCTCTGATGCAATTCATTGTAATAAAGATATGAGTCATGCATTTGAAGGTATGACAAATCTATATGATATCTCTGCTTTACAATCTTTTGTATGTGGAGAAGATGTAGATGTCAATAGTCTATTTAAAGATTGTACTCTACTTTCCGATGTTCAAGCAGTAAATGATTGGGGCCATGGAGGGAAGTTTAAAGATATTACAGATGCATTTATTGGTACAAGTGCATTTAATGCCGGAAGAACTCCTGATTGGTATAAGTGGAATGTAAATATCGTATACATGTCTTCTTCTGGTAAAGAACTTAAGAATTGTATTTCTAGTGAGTGTCCAGGAAATATTATTTATCCGAATAATGTTCCTGGATATGTTGCTGAAACTGAATCTATTGAAATAAATAGTAAAGATATCGTTTATACATTTATTTATATTCCTATTGCATATGATATTAATTATATGCTCGATGATGGATCTCTAATGTTTGCTAAAGATTGTTATACTATTGAAGATGAAGATTATTATCCTGGTAATCCTGTAAAGGATGGATATAAATTTGATCATTGGGATCCTGAGTATATTCCTTCTGGATCTACTGGTAATGTAACATTCTTTGCAAATTATACTAAGAATGAATAAAGGAGAAAATACTCATGGATGCTAAGATTGAGAATCTAATTAGTGATATTGGCAAACTCCGTGATCTTACTAATAGTAAAGAAGAGGTAGAATCTATTAGACAAGATTTAAATTATATTCTTCCTACCGGAAGTTGTAAAGAAGTCATTTACACGAATAATATAGATAAGCTTCCTTTTGGATGTATTGTACTACCTACACTTGCAGATATCAATATTAATGCTTTTCTAATTACTGGTGATGAAGTTACCATTAAGGAATATAAGTGTGAAATTGATTCTAAGATGTTTGACTATGGTCTTACAGATGAAGAAATTGCACAAATTCTTCTATTCAATATTTTCCATCTAATCAGTGGTACTCGTCCTTGTGAAGTGATTAGAGAATATATTGATAATTTCTTCTGTGATGAAAATACTCAGCTTGTTATTAGAGATTCTGTTCAATATAAGACTATTCTGTCTTTTGGTATCGCAGATGCTCTATGTAAGATAACTTCTTGTCTATATCTTCCTGATGATATTGATGAGGATGCCTATCTTGAATCACTTGATTTCGAGTATGGATCTTTCAAATCTGCTATTGATAAGCTTTATAATGAAATTCCCGGATGTGAAAATGAAGTTACTAGAGCTCCAAATCTATCTATGCTAAATTGGTCACTAAGACTTTATTCTAACGTAGATAATGAACGTCCTGCTGCTCTACATCTTTTGAGAAAGGCTAAGGATATTACTGCTTCTAATCTATATATTAAGAGAATTGATGCTATGATTAATTCTCTTAATAGAATTGATACAGATGCTTATGTAACAGAAGCTGTTAATAGTGCACTAAATGAAAAAGGTGGACTACTAGCATATCTAAAGTATACTGGTTTGAGAGATCTTGAAAATGATCTCTATGAATTCCAGATTCGTGCTAAGAATGCTGAAGGTGAGCAAGAAGTTATGTATGCTCTTAAGCAGATTAATGCTAGACTTACTATTCTTGCTGACTACATCAGGGAAAATCGAGATGATCCAGATATTGATCATTGGATTGAAGTCAAAGCTGAGTATGAAGAACTACGTGATATTCTTGCTAAAAAGCGTCTGCATAAGAGATCTTATGGTATCTTTGTAGATTATGATGCTCTTGATCAACTAGATTAACTTTAAATAATCTCTATGGGTTTTATTCCCATAGAGATTTTATTTTCAAAAAGTGTTAAAATTATCCAATTTTTGACCAAGTAAAAAAATTTTCAATTAGGTATTTTAA
>UMFR01049839.1_pt1 | contig 24640 bp, 20 predicted proteins | sample 1965041 | NCBI WGS metagenome assembly UMFR01 (sample SAMEA4836049, study PRJEB28245) | human gut metagenome | biome: gut microbiome; material: fecal sample | place: Denmark | collected 2008
CACCTGGGACGAGCACAAGCAGAAGAAGCTGCGCCACGACGGCAAAATATATCGCATCAGCCCGTGGGCGCTGACCTGGGATGATGAAAATTATTACATGATAGGCTACGACTCGGACGAGAACAAGATAAAGCACTACCGGGTCGACAAGATGACAAAAATTCAGCCGACCGAAGAAAAGCGCGACGGCGCGGAGTTCTTCGCCGATTTCGATATGGCGCTCTATTCAAAGCAGACCTTCGGAATGTACGGCGGCCGCGAAGAGACGGTCACGCTCCGCTGCGAAAACAAGCTCGCAAATGTCATGATAGACAAATTCGGCTTCGACACTGCGTTTTCAAATATCACCGACACACATTTTGACATGCGCGTAAAAGTGTTTGTGAGCCCCGTGTTCCTGACATGGATAATGAACTTCGGCGCAGATGTGACAGTCCTCTCCCCCGAGAGTGTAAAAGACGAACTCACAGCCCTCGCGTCGGATGTGCTCGCACAGTATAAATAAACCGAACGAGTAAAACAGCAAATCCTATCCACGGCTTTCGTGGGTAGGATTTTTTTATTTCGACATGAGATAGGGATGTGTTGATAAGTTGGAGGGCGCGGGTGTGGGTACCGGATATAGACAGTCGTATCAATATTGCGAATATCACAACGATGTAAGAACAGATATCATCCGCCCACGGAGTTTGCACAATTTTATTTATAAGCACCTTGTAGGGTGCGGCGACTCGACGCACCGCTGCCGCGACAGCGGCACGGGATCTTTGCAAAAACTTATTTTACGGATCATAGGCGGAACTTCGTTCGCCTGCTTTGAAAATCTATAATAGTGGCAAGTGACTAAAGGATTGCTTTACTTGCATCATCTCCAAAAAACACCGTAACGCTCACGCATCAAAGGGTCGTCGAGGTCGCCGACCCCTACAAGCCGCTCAACGAGGCCTCGAAATACATAACTCGCGACTCCCAGTCGGCGGCGCTTCGGTGATGTTGCCCGCCTTTCCCAGATAGATTTCGGATACTGCGGCGCGGCTATTGAAAGCTTGATTATAAAGACCGGTTGGGTCACTTGCTTTTACCTTGCTACAGCTAAAGTGATAAGCCCCCCGATTTGCATTCCGTTTGTCACCGCCAAGAGACAAAGTCGGCGCAAATGCCGCCAATTACAAGGCTTTTGAAATTTACTGTCCGTTTTTTGACACACCTGCCGTGATAGAATAGAATCAGAAAATAAGGAACGGAGAGATACATATGAAATTCAAGATAGGTTTTACTGCGGAAAAAGAAGTTGAAAAGAAAGCTCCCGAGACCGAGACAAAAGCTCCCGAAGAGGCTCCCGCGAGGGAATCGCTCGTGAGGGTCTATTTCCCGCAGCGCGGCTTCGACTGCACATATTACAACAATCTTTTCGACCTGCATGTCGGCGACCTCGTCTATGTTGACGGCAAGCTCGAGGGCAAGCGCGGCAAAGTTATCGATGTGTCATACACATTCAAGATAAAGCTGTCCGACTACAAAAGAGTAATCGCAAAAATCGACACGGATATCTCCGGCGAGTTCTGCTATGTCGGCGACGAACTGTTCTCTTTTGACAAAAATACCGTGCCGTTCGGAAAGATACTCCCCTACTTCAAAGCTCCCGCAAAACCCGATGAGGAATATGTGAGCGCGAAGGAAAACAAGTTCTATAGCCTCGACGATCTCGAGGGCATGGGAGCATACGAGCACACGATAATGGTAGGCAAATCCGACTTCAACTGCGGCGAGGTTATGTATCTCAGCGTTGAAAACGGCAAGGGGCACGCGATAGTCGGCACGGACGAGCTGCATGAGGTTGAATTTGACTACAAGAACGGCATGATTGCAAACATCACCTGCGACTGCTGGGCGTGCGGCATCTGCAAGCACGGCGTGGCGGCTGTTTTCGCGCTGAAATCAGCGCTCGAAAAAATCGAAAAGCATTTCCCGGAAAAATTTGAAACAAGCGGGTATTTTGCCGTTATGTCGAAGAACACGTTTATGAATGTCATCGCCTCGCCCGGCGACGACAGCGTCGGGAGCTTTGTTATAAAGAAGAACTAAACTTTTTGCTTTTGCATCATTTTCGACAAAAATCGCATCGTTTTTGCAGTTAAGTTGACAATTTTCTCTATAAAATGTATGGTGAAACAAACAAAATACGGGGAGTGAGACAATGGAGCCTATAGCTCACCTGCGGCTCGTTGAAAAATCCGAACCGCCGGAATATGACGAACAAACACTGAAAGCTCACAACGAGAACAGCGGGAAATATGTCGCAGAGGCGCTCCGATGTATCGAGTTAGACAAAGTCGGAAGTTTTTGCGGGAAGATTCACGATTTAGGCAAGGCGACAAAAAAGTTCTTCGACTACATACAGCCCGGCAACACGCTCCGGCGCGGCGAAGTGAACCACACATTCGCGGCGGTCAGATATATTTTTGAGATGTCCGACGGCGTTGACAACGAGGTGCGCGAGCTTCTCGCCTATGCGGTCGGCGCGCATCACGGGCAGTTTGACGCGGTGAATGACGACCACAAAAATGGCTTTGAACACAGATTGACAAAAGACGGCATCGACTATGACGAGGCGAAGAAAAACTTCAACAAATACTGCTTCTCAGACGCCGAACTGAAATCGCAGTTCAACGAAGCCGCAGAACAGCTTACTGAAATTATTGAAGGCATAAGAGAGCGCAATCCGAAGAGAAGCGCGCGGCAAGCTGAAGAATATGAATTTCAGATAAGCCTGCTGGCGCGGCTTCTGCTCTCGGCAGTTATCGAGGGAGACAGGCGCGACACGGCGGAATTCATGGAAAGCATGGAGTTCCCGCAAGTTGAAGCGGATTGGGACGAGTGCCTCGGACACATTGAAGAAAAGCTCGGCAAATTTTCAAACACAAGACCGATAGACGGGGCGAGAAAGCAGATATCCGACATCTGCCGCGCCGCCGCAGAAGAAGAGCCCGGCATATTCAGGCTCAATGTCCCGACTGGTGCAGGCAAGACTCTCTCGGGGCTGAGATTCGCCGTGGCTCACGCAAAAACACATCGGAAGAAACGAATCATATTCACTTCTCCCCTGCTGAGTATCCTCGACCAGAACGCAAAGATAATAAGAGAATTCATCGGAGACGACAACATCATAACGGAGCACCATTCAAACGTCGCTCTCGACGAGGACAACGCGGACGAGCTTAAGCGCGCCCAGTTATTAACGGAAAACTGGTCGTCGCCGGTGATAATAACCACTCTTGTGCAGCTGCTCGATACTTTGTTTGCAGGGAAAACCTCATGCATACGCAGAATGCACGCACTGTGCGACAGCGTGATAGTCATAGACGAGGTTCAGACCGTGCCAAACGAAATGCTGTCGCTTTTCAACACGGCGGTAAACTTTCTTTCGGAGGTTTGCGGCGCGACTATAGTCTTGTGCTCGGCGACTCAACCGTGCCTCGAACAGACGGCGCACCCGATGACAGAAAATATAAAAGATATTGTGCCGTTTGACGAGGAGCTGTGGCGAGTGTTCAGGCGCACGCAGATAATCGACAAGGGCGGCATGCGGCTTGACGCAATCCCCGCATTTATCGCAGAACAGCTTGACAGAACGGACAGTCTGCTTGTCATATGCAATCTCAAAAAGCAAGCGGCGTATCTGTTCACTGAAATGAATTTGGAAAACACCGTGATTTTTCATCTTTCCGCCGGAATGTGCATGGCGCACAGAATGACGGTCATATCCGAGATAAACAGCGCGCTTGAAAAAAGGCGCACAGATCCAGACGCGCCGAAAGTGGTTTGCATCTCGACGCAAGTCATAGAAGCGGGCGTTGATGTATCTTTCGGCTGCGTGATAAGGCTCTGCGCGGGGCTCGACAGCGTGATTCAGGCGGCGGGCAGATGCAACCGCAACGGCGAGCTTAACGGAGCCGCAGACGTGTTCATAATAAACTGCCGCGGCGAAGATCTCGGCATGCTCAGAAGTATAAAAGACGGCAAGATGGCGTGCATGTCCCTGCTGTCCGACTACAAATATCATCCCGAGAAGTACCCGTCGGGGCTTACATCTGACGAGGCGGTATACGCCTACTATAAGAAGTTCTATATTCAATCCGACATCGGCGCGCAGGATATGCCGATAAAAATCGACGGTTCGCCGTTCACTCTCTTTGATCTTCTTTCGCTCGACAGGACATTCGCGAACGCGCCTTATTTAAAAGCAAACGGCGAAAAATACGCGCTGACTCAGGCATTCAAGACCGCCGGGAGCAGGTTCACTGTCTTCGGCAGCCGCACGACCGATGTTATCGTGCCATACGGCGAGGGAAAAGAGATAATCACCGAACTCGGCTCAAAACGGGTCGAAGAGGACATAAAGTATCTCAAAAAGCTCATCAAAAAAGCGCGGGCATACACCGTCTCGCTCTATGAAAATCAGCGCAGAGCCCTTGCGGACAGCGGTGCGCTCCACCCCATAGCAGACGGCATCGCGCTCGCGCTGAGCGAAGAATTCTACAACGAAGATTTCGGACTCAATCTTGACGGCGAAAGCCGCGAAGCAATCACATTATAAATAAACACAGGAGGTGTGCAGCATATGGAACATCCGAATATAGTGACATTTGAAGTATTCGGAGACTACGCGCTTTTCTCCGACCCGGTAATGCGCGTTGGCGGAGAAAAAGCAAGCTATCAAATCCCGACATACGAAGCTCTCAAGGGTATTCTTCACTCGATCTACTGGAAGCCCACTATCGTCTGGTATATCGACAAGGTCAGAGTGATGAACCCCATTCAAACTGAGGTCAAGGGCATCCGACCGATAAAATACAACGGCGGGAACGACCTCTCGTTCTACACCTATCTCAAAGACTGCCGTTATCAGGTGCAGGCACATTTTGAGTGGAACGAGAACCGCCCGGAGCTCATCGGCGACCGCAACGAGAACAAGCATCACAACATAGCAAAGCGCATGATTGAAAAAGGCGGGCGCAGGGATATTTTCCTCGGCGCGCGCGAATGTCAGGGCTATGTTGAGCCATGCGAATTCGGGAGCGGCAAAGGCGCATACGATGAGACGCCCGAACTCGCATTCGGGCTGATGTACCACGGGATAACCTACGCGGACGAAGCGTATTCCGACGAGACGAAAAACCGAATGACCGTTCGATTCTGGTACCCGACGATGGAAAAGGGCGTTATCACATTCCCCCGACCCGAGGAGTGCACGATAACAAAAACGGTGCGCGAAAACATGGCGATAAAGCCGTTCGGCGAAGAACTCAGCAATTTCATCGGGCTCAGAGAATTCGGGGAGGTGGAATAAATGAGCATATGGCAAAGAGCCGTTGAGACATATGACTGTCACAGCGATTCAGTTGGAAAAAGCTTCGACAACCATGTCACACTGATGCCGATATCTCACATCATCCAGAACGCGCAGATAGAAATACTTCTTGACGAATATGGAAAATTCAAAGAAGCTTTGGATGTTGCCAAGGATAAAAAGAACACTAAGACTATTATTCCGGCAACCGAACGCTCTGCCGGACGCGTTGGCGACACTCCATGCGCGCATCCTCTGAGCGATCAGCTGCGATACATTGCAACGTATATGCCGGAGAGACACGAGTCATATCTGAACCAGCTCAGGGCATGGGCTGAATCCGAATTCAGCCACCCGAAAGTGCGCGCGATACTCGCCTATGTCGAGAGCGGAACTATAGTTGACGACCTCGCCGACGAAAATATTATAGAGCTTGACGAGAGCGGAAAGCCACTGAGCAAGTATGATAAAAGCTTAATTCGCTGGCGCGTTATGAACACGGGCGACAATGATGCGTGTTATAAAGACACAAGCCTTTTTGACGCATTTATCGGATACTACAGTTCATTGCAGAATAAAGCCCCGAAAAAGCTCTGCATGATATCGGGCAAAGACGAACGCATAACCGAAAGTCATCCGAAAGGAACCGTTGCATCGGCATACGGCGCAAAGCTCATATCGGCAAACGACAGCTCAAATTTCACCTACAGAGGGCGTTTCACCGACTCACAGCAGGCGGCTACCATCGGATACGAGACCTCTCAGAAAGCGCACAACGCTCTCGCCTGGGTTGCGGCGAATCAGGGAATTATAATAGGCGGCAGAACTTTCGTCTGTTGGAATCCAAAGGGAGATACATCCTTGTTCAAGGACTCCGAAACATTGACGCCCAACTACAGCGACGAAGAAGAGAAAAAAGATTTTCCGGCTACTCCGACCGACTACAAAGCCGACCTGAAAAAGGCATTGAGCGGATGGCAGGACAAGCTTCCGGCGGAGGACGATATTGTTATAGCGTCGTTTGACGCCGCCACAACAGGCAGACTCTCCATAACATACTACAATGAGCTGAAAGGTTCGGATTTCCTGAACCGTCTCGCGTTCTGGAAGGAGCACTGTTACTGGTCAAGCGGAAAGTTCGGCTATCAGTCCCCGTCAATATGGGAAATAGTCAAGTGCGCCTTCGGCACAGAGCAGAACGGGAAACTCAGCGTCGACGACCGAGTGATGCGCGAGCAGGCGCAAAGGCTGCTCCACAGTGTTATCGACCAAGCGCCTATACCGCAGGACATCGTCCGCGCGCTGATGCACAGAGCATCGATGCCGCTCGCCTACGACACAAAATCAAACCGCATAAAAATTCTCTATAACGCTTGTGCGGTTATATATGCATACAGGACCGTTACTAAAAAGGAGGAATGGGAAATGGCCCTTGAAAAAGACAAGAAAGACAGAAGCTATCAGTTCGGGCGTCTGCTCGCGGTCATGGAAAAGGTCGAGCGCGACACCTATGACAGAGACGAGAAGAGAGAGCCGAACGCAATAAGGATGCAGTCGGTTTTCTGCGAAAGACCGATGTACGCCTCACGCATAATCCGCGACAGTCTCAATCCATATTTTGCAAAGCTCTCGCCCGGAATGAGAATATACTACAACAACCTCATCGGCGAGATTTTCGGTCATCTGAGCGAATTCGACGAGAAAGACCTCAACCGCCAGCTTGAGGACAGTTACCTTTTGGGCTATTACCTGCAGCGCAGTGAACTCTACACAAAGAAAGAAAGCACCAACGAGGAGGAAAATTAAAATGGCAGCTCTTAACAACAAAATCGATTTCGTAGTTCTTGTATCCGCAAACCAGGCAAATGTAAACGGCGATCCGCTCAACGGCAACCGCCCGCGCACCGATTACTCCGGCTACGGCGAGATGTCCGATGTCTGCATCAAGCGCAAAATACGCAACAGAATGCAGGATCTCGGCAACGACATATTCGTCCAGTCCGCAGACCGCAGCGACGACGGCTGCAAGAGCCTGAGCGAACGCGCGTCAAGCAACATAAAGACGAAAGACATAAACGAATACGCAAAAGAAGCCTGCGAAAAGTGGCTCGATGTCCGTTCATTCGGTCAGGTGTTCGCTTTCAAGTCAAAAGGCAGCAGCGGCGTATCGGTCGGCGTGCGCGGTCCGGTCAGCATACATCAGGGCGTCAGCGTATCACCGATAGAGGTTCGCTCTATTCAGATAACCAAGAGCGTCAACGGTGAGCCCGTCAAGGACGGCAAGGACGCTTCGGCGCGTTCCTCCGACACAATGGGTCAGAAGCATTTCGTCCAGTTCGGTCTCTACGAGATAAAGGGCTCGATAAATGTTCAGCTCGCCGAGAAGACCGGATTTTCAGAAGAAGACGCGGATATTATAAAAGAGTGCCTGCGCACGCTGTTTCTCAACGACGCTTCTTCGGCGCGCCCAGAGGGTTCGATGGAGGTTCTGCGCGTCTATTGGTGGAAACACAACTGCAAGGACGGTCAGTATTCGAGCAGCAAGGTACATCGCAGCGTTCACGTTGAATTGAAGCCCGATGTCAACATCCCCTCAAGCGCGGATGACTATATTATATCTGTAGATGAGCTTCCCGGGCTTGAGCCCGAGATCATCGAGGGAGTATAATGACATACAGGGAGTGTGATTTTCTGCAAATAAGCGGAATACAGCACTTTGCTTTTTGCCGCAGACGTTGGGCTCTCATTCACATTGAGGGACTTTGGGCAGAAAATCTGCGCACTGTAAACGGTGAAATATTCCACGAACGGGCGCACGACCCGTCGCTCAGCGAAAAGCGCGGCGATCTGATAACAGTCCGGGCTCTGCGGGTATTCTCGTCAGAGCTCGGAATAAGCGGAGAATGCGACGTTGTCGAATTCAGACGCGATGACGAAAACGGCGCGAAACTGCGCGGGCGCGATGGCAGATGGATGCCGACGCCGATCGAATACAAAAGCGGATCTTCTAAAGCGGGCGATGCCGACAGGCTTCAGCTGTGCGCGCAGGCAATGTGCCTTGAAGAGATGCTCGGAGTCGAGATTGAACTCGGATATATGTTCTACGGTGAGACGCATCGGCGCGAAAAAGTTTATATAAACGCCGAACTGCGCCAAGCGGTGAAAGATGCAGTCAGCGAGATGCACAGCTACATGAGCCGCGGCTACACGCCCAAAGTCAAGACAGGCAAATTTTGCAACGCCTGTTCACTCAAGGAGCTCTGTCTCCCTGCCCTGTGCAAGAACAAAAGCGCGGCGGAATATATAGACTCCGCTATCGGCGAGGACGGTGACTTCGATTGAAAAAGCTTATGAACTCGCTCTATATTCTGACTCCCGACGCCTATCTGACGCTCGACGGAGAAAATGTTGTTGTCAAAAAGGACGGCGCGGAGATGGGCAGATTCCCTCTGCACAGTCTCGAACAGATAGTGACTTTTTCATACATGGGCGCGAGCCCGGCTCTCATGGGCAAATGTGCAGAGCAAAACAAGTCGCTGTCATTCTTCTCTCAAAGCGGACGGTTCCTCGCGAGAGTCGACGGCGGAGTGCAGGGCAATGTGCTGCTGCGCAGGCAGCAATACCGCATCGCCGACAGTCCGAGTGAAAGCCTGCAGACAGCCAAAAATTTCATCACTGCAAAGATATTCAACTCCCGCTGGGTATTGGAGCGTTCATTGCGCGACCACCCGATGAGCATTGATGCAGGGAAAGTAAAAGACGCATCGGAAAAGCTGAAAGAATCCGTATACACGGCTCGCAGCTGCACGGACGACGGGTCGCTCCGCGGCATTGAGGGTGAAGCGGCAAGCACATATTTTTCGGTATTCGACGAGCTTATACTCAACCCCGACCCATGTTTCGGTTTCGAGACGCGAAACCGTCGTCCGCCGCTCGACTGCGTGAACGCGCTTCTCTCATTTGCCTACAGTCTGCTTGCAAACGACTGCGCGAACGCACTTGAAAGCGTAGGGCTTGACCCATATGTCGGCATGATGCACACCGACCGCTCGGGCAGGAAATCGCTCGCACTCGACCTTATGGAAGAACTGCGCCCGTCGTTTGCCGACAGATTTGTGCTCAGCGGAATAAACAACCGCTCGTTTCAGAGCAATATGTTTGTGAAAACAGACAGCGGCGCCGTACTCCTCACCGATGACGGTCGGCGATCGTTCTTCAAACTTTGGAAATCGAGGCGGGACGAAAACCTGACTCACCCGTTCCTGAAAGAGAAGATACAATGGGGGCTCGTGCCGTATATTCAGGCACTTCTGTTAGCGCGCTACATCCGCGGCGACATTGACGAATATCCCCCGTTCCTGTGGAAGTAGGTGCGTTATGCTCGTATTGATAACCTATGATGTCAACACCGAAGACGCCGGCGGCAGAAAGCGGCTTCGAAAAGTTGCGAAAGAATGTGTGAATTACGGTCAGCGGGTTCAGAACAGTGTATTTGAATGTGTATTGGATGCCGCGCAATACAGATTAGTAAAGCACAAGCTCGAACAGCTCATTGACACCGAAAAGGACAGTCTGAGATTTTATAATCTCGGGAACAACTATCAGACAAAAATAGAGCATATCGGAGCCAAGGCCGGATATCAGCCGGAAGGACTCCTTATGCTTTAGTGCGAAACGGCATCGATCATAAAAAGTGCCGTATGTTCGCACCGAAAAAGCCGTGCTTTTACGACTGTTTAAGTCAAGTAAAAAGCACAGCTGTCGCAAAAATATATAGTTTTATATGCACTATGTACAAGCATAGCATTGCATATTTGTATATTTTTGCAGTCGCCCTCCCCACGGAGGGCGTGGATTGAAATTCTATGCTTTTTATAAGACTTTTATATTTGTCCGTCGCCCTCCCCACGGAGGGCGTGGATTGAAATACCTTATCAGCTCCCGCCGTAGGCGGTTCGCGCTCGTCGCCCTCCCCACGGAGGGCGTGGATTGAAATGCTTATTACTAACAATTATTCGAGCTATAATACTAATGTCGCCCTCCCCACGGAGGGCGTGGATTGAAATAAATTTAAAATTGTTTAAATATGTCAACTTTTTCGTCGCCCTCCCCACGGAGGGCGTGGATTGAAATGCCGATTGATTCAAATCAAGAAAAGTGTAAATGCTGGTCGCCCTCCCCACGGAGGGCGTGGATTGAAATGATTACATTCGGAAAACGATAACCTTGAACAATGTCGCCCTCCCCACGGAGGGCGTGGATTGAAATATCAGTAACAGCACCACTAATACCAAGCTGTTCAACGTCGCCCTCCCCACGGAGGGCGTGGATTGAAATACGAAAAAGGAGGGGAAATTAAATGCTTGAAGCCGTCGCCCTCCCCACGGAGGGCGTGGATTGAAATCTTTGGATGGTCATTTTCGCCATTGTTGCTGGTAGTCGCCCTCCCCACGGAGGGCGTGGATTGAAATAACTCTGAATCTGATAATGTGTCATCGTCTATATCGTCGCCCTCCCCACGGAGGGCGTGGATTGAAATATAGCTTTTATTGCTGTGCCTCTTGCACTTGGCGTCGCCCTCCCCACGGAGGGCGTGGATTGAAATACTTTATTAAAAATTTTAACAGCAAGACCAACGATGTCGCCCTCCCCACGGAGGGCGTGGATTGAAATACTTTTTCTATTGCTATCGTTATCATGTCTATTGTCGCCCTCCCCACGGAGGGCGTGGATTGAAATAAAAATATTAAGTTCTGAATTACTTGAAGAGTCGTCGCCCTCCCCACGGAGGGCGTGGATTGAAATAATAGATCGCATAACGGAAACTATACGCTCAAAGTCGCCCTCCCCACGGAGGGCGTGGATTGAAATTCTTAAATACTTATAGCAAGCATATATCTATTGCGTCGCCCTCCCCACGGAGGGCGTGGATTGAAATGCCCAGAGCCTCGCCGTCGTCGCTTATGCCGAGAGTCGCCCTCCCCACGGAGGGCGTGGATTGAAATATCTTGTTTATCTCTTCCCTTCGTCGCGAAACTTGGTCGCCCTCCCCACGGAGGGCGTGGATTGAAATCACGCTCTCCGGCGGCAGGCACCACAGGTTTGTGGTCGCCCTCCCCACGGAGGGCGTGGATTGAAATTTCTTTGCTGGATTTTCGATACGCGACATGCGCGTGTCGCCCTCCCCACGGAGGGCGTGGATTGAAATAGGCTTGATCTCAAGCGCGAGGATATCCTTCTGGTCGCCCTCCCCACGGAGGGCGTGGATTGAAATAATCGTGCATCCGGTGCGCTTGGCGATGATAAGGCTGTCGCCCTCCCCACGGAGGGCGTGGATTGAAATAAATATATCGGTGCTTAGATATCAATGATCAGACCGTCGCCCTCCCCACGGAGGGCGTGGATTGAAATCATTGGAGGGGTGCTTCCCTCCTCCCCCTGCTCGTCGCCCTCCCCACGGAGGGCGTGGATTGAAATAAGATGTGCCGCAATGATTTTGTCAACGGTGTCGCCGTCGCCCTCCCCACGGAGGGCGTGGATTGAAATGTTCAGGTGCCGTTCGCACGCCATACGGTGCGTGTCGCCCTCCCCACGGAGGGCGTGGATTGAAATGCCGAGATCGGATTGTATGCTGATATCGACGCCGTCGCCCTCCCCACGGAGGGCGTGGATTGAAATCTTTATGTATTTAAAACACATATATCCGAATCTGTTGTCGCCCTCCCCACGGAGGGCGTGGATTGAAATGACCATACAGGACAGCAGTCACGCAGGACGGTCGTCGCCCTCCCCACGGAGGGCGTGGATTGAAATCATGTTGTTAAAGACTGCACTGAGAATCAGTCAAAGTCGCCCTCCCCACGGAGGGCGTGGATTGAAATTTTTCCTTATCGGTATAGCAATCTTCGCGGTCGGTGTCGCCCTCCCCACGGAGGGCGTGGATTGAAATTTTTGCCGATGACTCTACAATATTAACTTTGCAAAAGTCGCCCTCCCCACGGAGGGCGTGGATTGAAATTTTCAATAACTGTGTCAGTTATATATCTTGTTCTGTCGCCCTCCCCACGGAGGGCGTGGATTGAAATTCTGTTTATCGCGGACGCAATGCGCGCTTTTTCCTTTGTCGCCCTCCCCACGGAGGGCGTGGATTGAAATGACGAGCTTTCGTCGATGAGTTCGGTAAAATACGGTCGCCCTCCCCACGGAGGGCGTGGATTGAAATAACAATAAAGTGGACGCTTATGAGTACTGTGTCAATGTCGCCCTCCCCACGGAGGGCGTGGATTGAAATAACAGGGCATATGGTCTTGAGGGGTTGGGCGTATCGGTCGCCCTCCCCACGGAGGGCGTGGATTGAAATAACCGCCGAAGTGACAAAGATTAAACACGGCAAATGTCGCCCTCCCCACGGAGGGCGTGGATTGAAATACGGGTACTTCCACGCTGTGCGCCTCCGCTTTTGCGTCGCCCTCCCCACGGAGGGCGTGGATTGAAATAAAAATGTTAAGTTCAGAACCGCTTGAAGAGTCTTGTCGCCCTCCCCACGGAGGGCGTGGATTGAAATTTGACAGATTTGGCAATAAAATTGACCAGTCTATGTCGCCCTCCCCACGGAGGGCGTGGATTGAAATATCGGATAACGGACAACGCCGCAGAAGCGGGAGTGTCGCCCTCCCCACGGAGGGCGTGGATTGAAATATATTTGCGGGTCTGTATGCTGCCAGTCAGGGCAGTCGCCCTCCCCACGGAGGGCGTGGATTGAAATGTCTGTGCTGCTTTGGTTAGGCTGTTTTCTTTTGGTCGCCCTCCCCACGGAGGGCGTGGATTGAAATTTTGGTCTTGTAAAACTTGCAATAATCTTGTTCTGCGTCGCCCTCCCCACGGAGGGCGTGGATTGAAATATCTTCAAACGAGTTCTCATAAAGAACCCAAGCAGTCGCCCTCCCCACGGAGGGCGTGGATTGAAATTGTAATTATCGTTGCCGTGATAGCTCCGACGAGCGTCGCCCTCCCCACGGAGGGCGTGGATTGAAATGGAAGTCCTGCAAGGGATTTTACAAGGCGACAGTGTCGCCCTCCCCACGGAGGGCGTGGATTGAAATGGTATTGTTGGCGCGCTCGTTCGTGTTTTTGGTAGGTCGCCCTCCCCACGGAGGGCGTGGATTGAAATATACTTGCGCGTTTGTATGCTGCCGGTCAGGGCGATTGTCGCCCTCCCCACGGAGGGCGTGGATTGAAATGTCGCTCGAGGGCAAGGCAATAGCGGACAAGTCCGGAGTCGCCCTCCCCACGGAGGGCGTGGATTGAAATTTTTAAGCCACACCGCGCCGTCATCGCAGTCAATAGTCGCCCTCCCCACGGAGGGCGTGGATTGAAATGACAAGTCCCATGTTTTCGCTAATGTCGTAAATCGTCGCCCTCCCCACGGAGGGCGTGGATTGGAATCGTGAAATAACGGGGGTTCAAATGTGGAGCCATTGGTCGCCCTCCCCACGGAGGGCGTGGATTGAAATTCGAGCGATGAGGCGTTAAAGGTAATGCTATAGTTTTTGATATAATTCAAGCACCTTGATTTCTCAGGGTGCTTGAATTATTTTATTGCATATGTTTCTTTAATTAAATTGCCATCGTCATCACATTCCCTGATAATAAACCTTGTTGCATCCTTGGCATCTACTGGTTTTCCATTGTTATCAAAATAAAAGATTTCAGAATAATCACCTCCACAAGGCGTATTTTCGTTCATTCTCTCATGTATTGTCATATTTCGCCTCGCACAATAATAATTCATTTGTGGTTATTGGTGCCATTTCTGTCTCTAACCCCTCACTGTCATTTACATCTTACACCGCCGTCGGAAATTTATCAACAGAATTTTGTCTTGGACTTACCCACTGTCCGATATATTGCCCTTTGCTCATAATATTTTGTCAAACGCTTGACTTCGCGTTCGCGGCTATGCTATATTCTGAGCGGAAAGGGCGAACGCATGAGGCGTCTTGGACGTAGACTGCGGGTCTTCGGACATGTTCAGTACTTGTGAGACCCTTTCTTTTTTGATAAATATAACCGCCAAGCGAAAGCAAGGCGGTTTTGCGTTTTCGGCGTGCGGATTCATATATAAATATACAAGCGCAAAAATTCTCCCGATGCAAAAATTGCACCGGGAGTTTGTTATTCAAATTTTAAAGTATTGAAATCGAACACCGCTTCGCGGCTTTCGGTTGAATATGTTTTACCGTCATGTTCGAGTTTTATGCCGCTGCTGTCGGCAGAGATATCAAACTGTTTTGAGAACAGGCGTATGCCGCTCAGCTTTATCGACGGGCACAGTCCGCTCAGCTGCGGTTTTATTCTGAGTCTGTTCAGGCCGACTGCGCGAAGTCCGAAGAGTCCCTCGGTCACTACCCTCGCGAACAGCAGACTTTCGGCCGCGAGGTGCGCTCTGTTGCCCTCGGGATATGCCTCGAACGGATACGGGCAGTGCGAGCCGAGCAGCCTGTTTTTGCAGTAGTTCACGGTCTGTTCCGTGCCGATATCCGCTTTTCCGGCGAGCAGTGTTCCGCGCAGGGCGAAGAGCAGGGATCTGTCCCATGTGGTGTTGCTCGCGGAGGTTGAGCGGAGCATGCCGTTCATATAGAGCCGGGGCGAGAACAGCGCCTTGACCGTCTCATCGGCGCGGTCAAATATCTCGACCGTCAGCGGCATGCATATCCACGCGCGCAGGTCGCGGTTTCCGTCATAATATTTATAAGTTTCGAAGCCCTCGACATTTCCGCCGAAATACTCTTCGATGGAATTTCTGAGCTTTGTGCGCTCATCAGTCCACAGTTTGGCGTGTTCTGCGTCGCCTATAACTTTGGCGAGCGCTGCGGCATTGCCGAGCGCGTCATATGTCAAACACGAGGTGAAAAGATTTGCGTTTCCGGATTCAAATCTATTTTCGAGCTCATCCGAGTCACTCTCTATAACACCGTAATTATTCTTGTGCGAGAGCGCGAAATTGAGGCACCAGATTATATCATCCCAAAAGCGCTTTATTAGCGCGATATCGCTCATCTCGAGCAGGAATCGCGTCAGACCGTAGGCGTACATCTCGCAGTCGCCGCGGTCGCCAGCTCCGTTCCAGAAGCTGCGTCCCTCGGCTATAACGCTCGAAACAAGCGGACGCTTTTCGCGCATCGGCTTGTCGGAGCGATCCATGTAGTTTTCATATGCAGAATAGCAGTTTATGCACTGCTCTATTCCGGCTTTGTAGCCGGAGAACGGGAAGAACGGGTTGGCATATTCGCACTGGTCGTTCGTCCACAAGGCGGCATAGTAGCTGCCGCCGCCCGGGGCGTGCATGAGTCCGCCCGCCGTTTTGAATATGCTCTCGCTGCCGCGCAAAATGCAGTGGGCAAACTGCGCGTCAAGCTCCGGGATACCGGATTCGAGTCTGAGCGAACCGAACATATTTGATATAAATTTATCGCGCTTCGCTATCTCGTCATGTATTGAAAATGCTGGGAGCATCTCGGTTTGATAGGCATAATAGACGCAATAAAAAGTGAAACAATCGCCGGGGGCAATTTCATATTCGCGGCTCCGCTGAGCGGTCGGCTCGAAAATATCGCCAAACACTGCCGAGCTTTCGGCGGTTATATTTTTGTCCCCGACGCACCAGAAAGCATTCACCGACTCGCTGTAACATGCGCCGAATGCTTCGTATTTCTGCGGTTTATCGGAGCGATTGAAAACCGTAACGGTCTCGATAAGCGCGGGCTGATCGACGGCGGGAGTGAACCTGCGGATAATCTCGGTTTTGTCGCCTGCTCGCGAAGATACAGACAAATCGCCCTTGACAGAGACGGTCTCGGGGTATTCCGTAAGCGCCATGCCGTTTTGCTTTATCACGGCGGCGCAGCCGTTAAAGTTATGGCTGAACGACGACTCGGTCAGATCGGGCTTGAAGCGCAGGGTCGGCACCGTCAGATGCTTCATCAGCTTCAGCTCGCCGTCTTTGTTCTTGCCGTAGCTGATTATCGCGGAGGCATAAAAGCCCGCCATTTCGATATGGTCGGCCGCTTTTCCGTTGTCTTTAGCGATATCCCATATCACCTCTTGATTCCCACGAGATGCCTGTGGCGGAGCATGTTCAGCTCCGAGGCTTTCGGCTTCGCCAACGAGGCGAAATGCTGCGGTCTGCACGACCTTGTGTAACGCACATAGAGAGCATTTTTGAGTTCGCTGTCCATTTTCTTCTCCTGTTTGAGCTTATTATCAGACCGCCGCCTCTGCGCTTTCGTGCTGCGCGATGCGCTCCTTTGCCCCGTCATAGAGGGCAAATATATCTTCGCATCGGCTGTAATTCTCGCTCTGCGCTATCGTTCTCACTGCGTCGAGATACGGCTTTGCGGCTCTGTAATAGAGCGAGTTTTCGTCGGTCGCTTTCTTTATCTCAAACTGAACGCGCTGTTTTTCGGTGCGCACATGCCGAAGCTCTGCTTTGAGCTCTGCAATAGATGCTTTATCTTTTGACTCTTTGGCGAGCTTCATGCTGTCCGTGACGCGCTTCATATTGACTTCCGCCTCGTCCTCACGCTTGAAGAGCCCCGCGAAAACAGAGCTGTCAAACGGTTCGATGCCGTTGGGATAATATTTCGCGGCGGTCTTGCGCGCGGTTTTGATATCGCCGACGAGTCTTAACATATCTTTTCTGCGCTCTTTCTGCTGCGCGGTCGCCTTGGGCATGTGCTTGACATCGCTCTTTTTGAGCTCTATTGCCGACATGAAGCCGCCGAGCCCCGCCGCGCTTATTCTCTTCGCGATTTCAAGATCCTCCATGCCCTCCGGGGTGTTGAAGCGGTCGAGCTCCGCGAGGACAAAACGGGATATCTCTATCTTCTCGTTTTCCTGAGCTTTAAGATTATACTCTTTCTTAGCCGCCTTTACAAGCGCCTTGTCGCCGGACTTTTTCGCCTGTTTTATTCCGTCCTTTGAGAGGACGTTCATTTCGCGTCCGGAATATTCTTTGGCTTCTTTTATAATATCGACCGCCTCGACAAGCGCATCGTCTGCGAGGACATTGTTTCCGTAGTCCTCGAAAAGTGCCCTTATTTTTAGCACCTTGACTATCGCCTTCTGCTTGACCTCGGTGAAATCATAGAAAAAGAACGGAATTACATTGAGCACCGCGCCGATAACGGACGCGATAACGAGAACGCTGCTTATGCGGACGAAATAGTCATGGTTATAGAGAACATCATAGACATTCGAGCCGTCATATCCGAGCGACAGAGCGACGCTGCGGTTGAGTCCCGCGCCCTCGTATATTGCAGGAAGAACGGAACCCGTGGTGAGCGTTATGACGCTGCCTATAAGCCCGACCGCGGTGAACATTCCGTCTATTCGCTCGCCCGTTTTATACTGCTGATAGTCTCTTATATCCGCCTGGATGCTCGGGTTGAGAAGATGACCAAGCGAGGTTATGAACTGGTTGACGAAGATGCATATGAGCAGCATCCATATTATTCCCGGGTCGCCCGTTCGGCGGACTATCGGGAGCATCAGCGCGATGAAGCCGATATTGAAAAGATTTGTTACGACGAGTATCTTCTTTTTGCCGTATTTTCTGATAAGGAATGGCGCGACAAGATTCGGCCAGAACGAGGCGTTGCCGGATATCGCGATTATCAGCGAATACTGACCCGGCGAGCACGCGCCCTGATAGTTATACATCCAGCCGAGAATACTGTTGAACGAGCTTTCGAGGAAGCCTATCCAGCCGGCGAGCGAGATTATCCAAAAATATTTGTTCTGCGCTATCGCCTTGAGCGCGTCGATAAATTTTATGCGGATAGAGCACCCTGTATATTCGCATATCGTAGAGGGTGTTGTCGTTTGTTATAAGCCGCGCCGCTATCGGCAGAAATATGCCCGCTATCGACGGCGAAAGATTCTCGACAACGCATCTTATCGAGAGGACATCCGAGCGCTCTATCGTATTGGGCGAAAGGACGTTTATAAGGCTCTCATAGGCATCGACCATGAAATTATAGAAAAACTGGAAGCCGACATTGAACAGCAAAACGACGATGCACTTCACAGTCAGCGACATATGCTCATACGGCATCCACACGAAGCCGATGCCGAGAATGACCGTCGGGATACCCATGGTCAGGATATACGGGCGGTACTTGCCCTTCATGCTGCGCGTATTATCAATCATCTTCGCGCGCAGTGCAGTCAGCGGGAAGCCCGAGAGGATACTGAGTATATATATGACATAGAGCGCGCCGGGGTCGATACCGATAGTGTTGCCTATTAGCGTATTGCCGACGGCGATTATCATATTCGACACGCAGTAGACTATAAATCTGACGCCTATGCCGCCAACAGAGAGCGAGGCTATCTCCTTATAGCTCATATACCGCTCTTTAGGCGGCTTGTTCCAGTGCGTTTTGACCGAAGAAACAACGGATTTGATTTTTCCGGCGATTTTCACAGTCATATTCCCCCTTGTTAAGATGAGTTCAATGTGTTAGTATAAAAGAGTAAAATATCAAATGCTACGAGTAAAAAAAGGTGATGCTATGCCGATATTCAACGAAGAGATGTACTTATACGACAAGAATCAGAACAGCGATCTTTTTCATCTTCATTCTTTCGGCAGGCTCTTTCCCGACGCCGACTACATAATCTCGCTAAAAGACAACTCAAACACAATAATCGAATGCGTGACCGACGGGGTCGGGTATATCGAGCACAACGGAACGGTCACCACAGTTGAAAAAGGCGACTGCTATATAATAAAGAAAGGCAGCGGCTACTCCTACTACTCCGACGACAAAAAGCCATATTCAAAAGTCTGGGTAACGGTATACGGGGGTCTCATAGACAGGTGGCTCGATTTTTACAATATAGATCAGCAGGTGTATATAAAGCACCTTGACATCACGTCATATTACAGCCAGATAAAGCAGACCGCGCTCGGCAGGGATATGCTCGACAATGACAAGAAGCTGATGCTCCTCGTCCACGGAATCATATTCGAAATGGCGATGGCTACCCCCGCGAACAGCCGGAGCCGCGAGGACGCGCCGTATATCAAGACCGCCGACAATGTCGTTCTCGACATAAAGAAATACATCGAAAAGCAATGCAACGAGCGGCTGACGAACAAAGATCTGTCGCTGAAATTCGGCATCTCACAGAACACGATGAACGACCTGTTCATCAGAAAATACGGCATATCGACATCGCAGTATCACATGCAGTGTAAGCTCTCTTCCGCCGAATATTTTCTCAAAAGTACCGATTTGACGATAGACGCGATAAGCGGGCTTATCGGCTTTTGCGACCGCAGCCATTTCAGAAAGGCGTTTATGAAAGCATACGGCATGTCGCCGAATCAATACAGAAAGAAGCTCAAATCCGACCTCAGCGCAGAATAATTGTCGTCACCGATCTCGGCGTGATTTTTATATGTTCGGGGGCGGCGATGTCATATTCGCGAAGATCGTTGTTATCGTCCGTGACCGCTGATTTTACGGCTGAGTACTGCTCCGGCAGGCTCAGCTCTTTTCCTTTTTTAGTGCTGTTTATCACTATAACCGCACAGCCGCCGTCATACTTGAACGCGAGCAGGCGAAGCTCGGAATCATCGCAGGCGGCATCAACGCGAACGGAACCTGTGGGAACATATTTCGAGAAGTTACCCGTAACATAGTAGCGTTTGGTCATCTCAAAAGTTTTATCGTCAAGATTTATGTATATCAGCCCGTCGCAATAGTTGACCTCGGACACAGCTATCCAATGCTGCCACGAGATAACATTGAGCACGGACAGATCTTCATACATAACATTCGCCGTGACGAGCGCAGAGTCCATGCCCTTGTCGCGCCCGCCCTGCATATGAGTCCATTCGCTCATATTGACCGGGACATCCGGATAATTTTTGCTCATCCACTTCGCGAACCGCTTTAGGAAGCTCATGCGATTGTTAAAAAACGGGATGGGCATATGCAGGCAATAGGAATGGATATCGAGAGCGCCGAGGCGAGTGCGGACGAGCGGATCGCCCAAAACGGCGCGTGAATAGCTCTTGTTGAACCAGCGGATATCGCCGTTTTCGCAGCCGGAGAGCCGGACGCCGTCGAGAGTTTTCCTGCCGTCAAGCTCTTTGACGAACGCGCGGAGCACCTTGCGGCAGCTCGAGGGTCTGTAGTGGCAGCCCTCCTGCCCGCCGTTCCAGACCCAGAACGGCTCATTAACGGGCGAGATATATTTCACTGGTATGCCCTCGCCGATAAAATGCTCGGCAACATCGGCACAGTATTTGGCAAACGCAGGATAGTTCTTCTTTTTTATATTTTCTCTGAATATCTGGTGCTTGTCGAGATGCGTCTTATGGTTATTCGTCAGGCGCTCTATCGGGGAATTGACGAAGAAAATAACCTCGTCCGCGCCGTCGCTGGCGGCTCGGCGCATCATATAGACCGCCGCGGCGTCGCGCGACCAGTCGTATTCGCCGGGAGCAGTCTCAAAGCACTCGGTCGCCCGCGCGGGTTCGCTGAATGTGCCGCGTCCGCTGTGCTTCGACCCGCCGCCGATATTGTAGCGGTAGATGCCAAGACCGATGCCCTCGGTCTTGCTGAAAAGCAGCTCGCTGATTCTGTCTCTGACCGGTTTGCCGCTTATCGGATCCTCATGAGTCCAGTTTCCGACTATCTGCGCCCACCATGCGCCGCTCGCGCCGAAGCCTTCTATAGTCTGATATCGCTTCTCTTCATTTATATTCAGCTTCAATTTCAATGCCCCCATGTGAAAAGTGCATATATTTTTCATCTTATTCTAAAGTATATCATAGCTTTTCACGGAGTAAAGGTATTTTTTACCGAAAAAAGAGTACTTTTTATATGTGTTTTCAAGTTGGCGACGAAAGCAACGAAAAATCAATACAGCCGAAGCGATGAAAATTATTTTATATTCAAGCTGCGTTTGACGCTATTTTTCCGAAAAATGTGTTTTTTACCTGCCATCTGTATTTTTTGTAAAAGTTTCATATAATTATGTATATAAATTTTATCTTTATGTTGAATTTGTATTGCTTTTTGAGTTTTGTTCCCGTATAATGGAGCTTGTCTGATACGATAGAATATCTGAAAGGTGCCGAATTATGAACACCGTGATAATAATTCTGCTTGTTGTGCTCGCGATAGCCGTTGTGCTGCTGTTCGCGATATGCGGCTTCCTGTTCAATCAGGTAATATGGTATAAGCCGATAAAGCTGCCCGCCGCAAAAGGCGAGGTTGAGGATGACTTTGCAAAAGATCACAGAAAAGCCGAAGAAGAGTTCGGGAAAATGCCGTTCGAAAAGCTCACGCTTACGGCATCGAACGGCGAAAAAATATATGCGCGCCTGCTCCTGCCCGAGAAGAGCAACGGGCGCATGATAATCGCCTGCCACGGGGCGCACAGCTCAGGGATATGCGAATTCTGCTTTTCCGCACCGTACTTTCACCGCATGGGTTATACAATTCTGATGCCAGAGCACCGCGGCTGCGGCGAGAGTGAGGGAAAATTCTTAGGCTACGGCACGCACGAATCAAAGGACACTTTTCTTTGGATAGACTGCGCCCGCAAACGATTCCCGGAGCTCGACATATTCCTGCTCGGCGTGTCGATGGGCGGCGCGACGGTTCTAATGATGAGCGACAAAATAACCGACCCGGCAGTCAAGGGAATCATCGCGGACTGCTCATACACGAGCGCATGGGATGAATTCGCCTATCAGCTCAAAAATCCGTTCGGGCTCCCGGCGTTTCCCCTGCTATATATATTCGACCTGTATTGCCGCATAATCTGCAAATACAGCCTGCGCGACGCGTCGCCGATAAAAGCTGTTCGCGGCGCGAAAGTGCCGATACTTTTTATTCACGGCGCAAAAGACGCGCTCGTGCCCGTAAAGATGCAGAAAGAGCTGTTTGACGCGTGCCCGACCCAAAAAGAAATGCTGACGGTCGAAAATGCGGTTCACGCGCAGAGCTACTATACCGACCCGCGCGCTTATGAGGCGGCGGCGGAAAAATTCATAAACGAATGCGAAAACACTGAAAATACATCTGCGCTTTCCGCGCCCGGAGGAGGAAAACAAATTGGCTAACAACGAAAGGCTGAAAGAAAAACGATACGTCGGAGTAAAAGAAACGGTTATCTACGGCGTAGCAAACGGCGGTCAGGTCATCGGATACAACATGGTCCGCATGCAGCTGACATTCTTCCTTGTGACCGTGTTCGGCATACCGAGCACAGCGGTCGCAACGATGATAACCGTCATGGGCATCTGGGATGCACTCAACGACCCGATGATGGGAACGATAGTTGACAAGACCCGCACGAATCTCGGAAAACTGCGTCCCTATCTGCTCTTCGTCCCGATACCGCTCGGCATAGCGACAGTCGTGTTCTTCGGTGGCGCGGAATTCCTCGCGGGAGTTCAGTCAACGACGCTCAAGATAATCTACATGTGCGTCACATATTTCATCTGGGAGTTCTTCTACACAATAGGCGACATCCCGTTCTGGGGTCTGTCCGCCGCGATATCCCCCAACCCCGTTGACAGATCGAACGCCATAACCTCGGCGCGCTTCCTCTCCGGCATAATCGGCGGACTTGCTACGCCCGTTATATCCCTGCTCATCGACCTGAGCAACAAGGGCGTTATCGGAATCAATATGCGCCAGCTCTTCCTCGTGATGGGTATTGTCGCTGGCACTGTTGGCATGGGACTCTTCTCGCTCTCCGGCATCTTCTGCCGCGAGCGCGTGGTTCAGAATTCCGACGAGCCGAAGGTTCTCGACTGCTTCAGATTCCTTTTCAAGAACAAGCCCCTGCTTCTCATAGTCTGCTCCAACATTCTCGCAACCGTCGGCGGAGTTACCGACACATTCGCGCAGTATTTCTACATATTCTCCCTCGGCGCGGCGAGCTGGGGCACGATAATCGGAATCCCCGGAGTTATTTCCGGATTTTTGACTTATCTGCTGCTGCCCGCTCTCGAGAGAAGATGGACGTCGAAGCAGATAGTCGTTCGCACAACTATTCTCAAGGCACTCGTCGGTACGACCACCTTCCTAATCGGCATGAAATTCTATCGCAACCCGGCGGTCATTGTCCCGCTGCTTATGATTCAGGGCTTCATCTTCAGCTCGCTGACGAGCATAAACATGGTCGTCCCCACAAAGATGATCGGCGACACGGTCGACTACATGGAGTGGAAGACGGGCGAAAGAAACGAGGGCATGGCGTTCTCGCTGCTGACCTTCATCAGCAAGCTCACGGGCTCGCTCTGCACGGCTATCGCAACGGCCATAATCCCGGTCATCGGCCTTGTCACCGTTCAGCTCGCGGACAACTCGCTTCAGCTTGTTGAAAACCCGCAGATAAACACCCGTTTCTGGCTCTGGGCTCTGGTCACCATACTCCCGCCCGTGGCGTCGCTCATCTCGCTCATACCCTACAGATTCTATGACCTCGAGGGCAAGAAGCTCAAGGACATTCAGGAAGAGATGATTGCCCGCCGCGAGCTCAACTCAAAGACGATATCCAAGTCGGAAGGAGAGATATAAATGGAACGCAAATGCCCGAAATGCGGCGGTAAGCTCGGAATATTCGACTTAAAGCCCAACTGCCCCCACTGCGGATGCAGCATCATGTACTACGACATGGACAAACGCCTTGAGGAGGACTCGGTAAAGGCCGAAGCCGAATGGCAAAAGCTCGATGAAATACTCGACAAGATAACTCCCGCGTTCATCAAGAAAAAGAGAGCCGCGAGAGAAGAAAAAGAGAAAAGCGAAAAGAATTCAAGCGAAAAATAATCCTAAAGCAGGCGCGCCCGCAGTTATTCTGCGGGCGTATCGCTTTTTGTGGGAATTTGCAACAAATTTTAGTAAAACTGTGGTAAATTCCACAGCAATATGTTAAAATCCGATAAGAACGATGATTTAAGGAGAGGGTATTATGCTTCGCAGACAGATGCAGCTTGATTTTTCCGGAATAAAGACATATTCAGCCGAGGATCGCCACAATCTCGTCACCATAGACAACATGATGACTCCCGGGATCACCCCGCACGAGGAATACAAATACGAAGGCTTTGACGAGCTTGTTGAGAGGATAGTCAAGGCGCGCAAGAACGGTCATCCCGTCATATGGAGCATGGGCGCGCACGTTGTCAAAAACCGCCTTTCACGCTATGTCATAGAGCTGATGAAAATGGGCGTTATCACGCACATCGCCGCAAAC
>UMFR01075742.1_pt1 | contig 24630 bp, 24 predicted proteins | sample 1965041 | NCBI WGS metagenome assembly UMFR01 (sample SAMEA4836049, study PRJEB28245) | human gut metagenome | biome: gut microbiome; material: fecal sample | place: Denmark | collected 2008
GGGAATAAGACCGGCTCCGTGCCACCGCCTTCAGCATTACTGCGGTTAAAACAGGTTGCTTATGCTGCTCTTTAACAAAACGAACATTCAGAAAAGCGGGTTTTTAGAGGGGTTCACCGACCACCACTCCCACCTGCTTCCGGGAGTGGACGACGGATTCCGCACTATGGAGGAGAGCCTCGCCGCCCTATCGTATATGGAATCAGCAGGTGTGGCCGAAATATGGCTCACCCCGCACATTATGGAGGACATTCCTAACACCACCGCCGGGCTGCGCGCACGCTATGAAGAACTTAAGGCCGCCTACAAAGGCGGAATACGCCTGCGCCTTGCCGCCGAGAATATGCTCGACACACTCTTCGAACAGCGGCTGGAAGCCGGCGACATGCTCACGATGGACGGCGACGTGCTGCTCGTAGAGACCAGCTACTTCAACCCGCCCTTGGAGTTCCACGAGATACTCACCCGCGTTGCCGCAAAAGGCTACCACCCGCTGCTCGCCCATCCCGAACGCTACAAATATATGGAGATGGACGATTATGAGAAGCTGAAACGCCAAGGAATTATGTTCCAGCTCAATCTCGGCGCAATAGTCGGAGGCTACAGCAAAGACACGCAGCACAAAGCCGCCGAGCTGCTCAAGCGCGGCTATTACGACTTCGTAGGAAGCGACTGCCACAACCTGCGCAGCTACCAATCGGCCAACGAAGCGGGCATCCCTTCATCCATACTGAAAGCCATCCGCCAGATTCCGAACAAATTGTGACCGTCTGGCGTTTTTATTTTGTCAAATAATTTATAAAACACATTTACATATTATTATGAAAGCTTGTTTCATGGGATTAGGCTATATCGGTTTGCCCACGGCAATCATAGCCGCAAAGCACGGGATTGAAGTCACAGGAGTCGACATCAACCCGAAAGTAGTTGAAATGACCAATCAAGGACACCTTCACATCATAGAGCCCGGAATGGAAGAAATGCTGCAGGAAGTGGTGAAATCCGGCGCATTAAAAGCATCAACGGCACCAGTGACCAGCGACGCATTCTTCATCGTCGTTCCGACTCCGTTCAAAGGCAATCACGAGCCGGACATATCTTATGTGGAAGCGGCAACCCGCACCATAATTCCATTCCTCAAAGAAGGCGACCTTTATGTGATTGAATCGACATCACCGGTAGGCACCACCGACAAGATGGCCGCACTCATCTTCGAATTACGCCCGGAGCTGAAAGGAAAAATCCACATCGCATACTGCCCCGAACGCGTACTGCCGGGAAACGTCATCTACGAGCTCGTACACAACGACCGCGTCATAGGCGGCATGGACGAGGAATCGACAGACAAGGCCATAGAATTCTATAGCCAGTTCGTGCAAGGCACGCTCCACCGCACTAACTGCAAGACAGCCGAAATGTGCAAACTTACGGAAAACTCCTCACGCGACGTGCAGATTGCATTCGCCAACGAGTTGTCGTTAATCTGCGACAAGGCGGGAATCAACGTGTGGGAACTGATAAACCTCGCCAACAAGCACCCGCGCGTCAACATCCTCCAACCGGGATGCGGCGTAGGCGGACACTGCATAGCCGTCGACCCGTACTTCATCACTGCCGACTTCCCCATAGAATCGCAACTGATAGCTAAGGCGCGGGAAGTCAACAACTACAAATCTTTCTGGTGCGCGGAAAAAGTGGAGAACGCGATGCTACGCTTCGAGCTCGACAACCACCGCAAGCCATGTGTGGCAATGATGGGACTCGCCTTCAAGCCGAATATCGACGACCTGCGCGAATCTCCGGCCAAGTATATCACCACGAAAGTGATGCAAAGCTGCAACAACGCCGACATCCTCGTAGTAGAGCCCAACGTCAAGGAGCACAAGGTGTTCAAGCTCACCGACTACAAAGAAGCCTACGAGAAAGCCGACATCGTGGTGTTCCTTACCGCCCACGACCAGTTCAAGACACTGCCGTGGCGCGACGACAAGATAATCCTCGACTTCTGCGGAATACACAAAAAATAGTTGAGTGTTGAAAGTTGAGCGTTGAGTGATTTTTATCTAGACACTCATTCCATCGCTCATCTCATAAGCCTACAGTAATGTTCCTATTCGAGAAATTGAATGCATACCAACAAGCGAGGCTTTTGGTCATTTCTGTATATAAATTGATAGAACAATTTCCAGACAAAGAGAAATTCGGCTTGGCATCACAATTGCGAAGAGCCGTGACATCTGTACCGTCAAATATAGCAGAAGGCGTAAGCAGAAACTCTGCAAAAGACCAAGCCCACTTCATAGAAATAGCATACGGCTCATTAATGGAAACATTTTGTCAATTACAGATAGCCGCTGATTTAGGATACATTAAAGCTGAAGAATTAAAAAACATAAAAGAAAACACTGAGAAAGTTGCACGGCTCCTGTCAGGATTAAGAGCCTCTATGCTGCAAAAAACAGATCAAACAAACTAATTAGATGCAAAACAAATCCCTCAACCCTCAACCCTCAACCCTCAACCACACGCCCAAGCGTGTCATGCTTGTTTTCGGGACCCGCCCCGAGGCCATCAAGATGGCTCCGCTCGTAAAGGAATTCCAAAAGCATCCCGGAGAGTTCCGCACCACGGTATGCGTCACCGGCCAGCACCGGCAGATGCTCGACCAAGTGCTTGAGATATTCGACATCCGTCCCGACTACGACCTCGACATAATGCGCCAGGGGCAGGACCTCTACGACGTGACCGCGCGCGTGCTGCTCGGCATGCGCGACGTGCTCCGTGAGTCGCGGCCCGACGTAGTGCTCGTCCACGGCGACACCACCACCAGCACAGCCGCCGCCCTCGCCGCCTTCTACCAGCAGATTCCGGTAGGACACGTAGAGGCAGGGCTGCGCACCCACAACATCTACAGCCCGTGGCCAGAGGAGATGAACCGCCAAATCACCGGGCGCATAGCCACCTACGACTTCGCCCCCACCCCGCTCAGCCGCGAAAACCTGCTGCGCGAGAACGTCGACGAAGCGAAAATCACCGTCACCGGCAACACCGTCATCGACGCCCTCTACTGGGTGGTCGACAAGATAAAATCCGACCCAAGCCTCGACAGCAAGCTCGAAGCCTCGCTCTCCGGCGCAGGCTACGACGTGGCGCGCCTCGACGGCGGACGGCGGCTCGTCCTCATCACCGGGCACCGCCGCGAGAACTTCGGCGACGGCTTCATCTCCATGTGCCGCGCCATCAAGCATCTCACGGAGAAATACCCCGGAGTGGATTTCGTCTACCCGATGCACCTCAACCCCAACGTGCGCCGTCCCATCCACGAAGTGTTCGGCGACGACCTCGGCAACCTCGGCAATATGTTCTTCATCGAGCCGCTGGAATACCTGTCGTTCGTCTACCTGATGGAAAAATCCTCGATAGTGCTAACCGACAGCGGAGGCATTCAGGAAGAAGCCCCCGGACTGGGTAAGCCGGTGCTCGTCATGCGCGACACCACCGAACGCCCCGAAGCCCTCGCCGCCGGGACAGTGAAACTCGTAGGCACCGACTTCGACAAGATTGTCGGCGAAGTGTCCACACTTATTGACGACCCAGAGGCCTACCAGCGCATGTCGCGCGCCGTCAACCCCTACGGCGATGGCCTCGCCTGCTCCCGCATCGTCGCAACCCTCCACCCTTGATGTTCGAAGAATACCTGAAATATAGCAATATCCCGGCAGGGGCGATTCTCGACAGAATCCGCCGGAAACGGTCGCTCAGCCAGCGCAAGTTGGCCGAGTCGGCAGGACTTTCGCCTCAAAGCGTAAACAACTATATACACAACCGCCGGAAAATGTCGCCGCAAGTTTCGGAAAAACTAAGCAATGCCCTCAATTTGAGCGACAAAAACTATTTCACCATAGCACAGCGGAACCATCGCGATTTCACCGAAAATCTCGGCAAACGCTCTGCATCCACACCCGACTTGTCGAAACTGCGCCCCGCCGTATTTTGGGACACACGGTTAGACCGGATCGACTGGCAAGGCAACAAGCGGTGGGTAATCCAGAGAGTCTTTGAATACGGCAACGATGCCGAGATGTCGGAAATAATACGTTATTACGGCAAAGAACAGACCTGCGGCATCCTCGCCCGGATTCAATCACGCTGGCACGCCGCGACCCGCACTGCCAACCTCAAAAAACACTTTGAATTCATTGCCGAGGACATAACCACCCTCGTCCCTGAAATCCTGAAACCCACCGACCGATGACCGACACCGCCGCCAACAACCGCCGCATAGCCAAAAACACCCTAATACTCTATATCAGGATGCTTTTGGTAATAGGAATTACTCTTTTTACTTCAAGAGTAATAATTCAACAGCTGGGTGTCATAGACTACGGCGTTTATTCCGTAACAACTGGAGTCATCGGATTATTAGCATTCATTACTATTTCATTGAGCAATGCATCTTCCCGGTTCTTAAATTTCACAATTGCCGAACACAATGCAAAGGATTTACAAAACACTTTCTGCTCGATTTTACTCGTCCAATGCTTTTTTATTATAATAATCTTAATATTAGCTGAAACTACAGGACTATGGCTTGTTCAAAATAAATTAGTCATCCCTGAAGAACGGCAATATGCAGCATTGTGGGCTTATCAAAGTGCAATCCTCATCTCTTTGATTTCACTACTTAGCATTCCATATAATGCATTGATAATTGCATACGAAAGAATGTCGGTATTTGCTTATATATCCATAATAGAAGCCACGACTAAATTGACAATAGCATATATTATAAGTATAGGAGGTTTTGACAAACTGATATTCTATTCAGTACTGCTAATCCTAAACCAATTATTAATATTCCTAATCTACTATTTTTATTGTCGGAATAAATTTCCAAATATCAAATTCAAATTCTCATTTGACAAAAATTTAACACAAAGGATTCTGTCTTTCTCATTTTGGGCTATGGGTGGGAATATCGCCCTGATTTGCTGCTCACAAGGATTAAATATTCTGCTAAATATTTTTTTCGGACCGATTGTAAACACAGCAAAAGGCATAGCCACACAAATACAAAATGGTATAACACAATTCTTTTCAAGTTTTCAAACGTCCATAAACCCTCAGATTACGCAAAATTATGCATCCGACAATCTCGCCACAATGCACAATTTAATAATTAATGGTGCAAAATATTCTTTTTTCCTGTCATTGTTCATTTGCATGCCTTTGCTTTTTCAAACCAAAGAAATACTTCAGATATGGCTCGGCATCGTACCCGAATATACAGTTGAATTTGCAAGGATAATTATTTTTATCTGCTTCAACTATGCAATTGGAGGCCCCATCATTACGGCAATCAGAGCTACCGGCAATATCCGTAAATTTGAATTGACAGTAAGCACTACGCTATTAGCAATTCTACCAATATGTTATATTTCATTAAAGTTGTTTGACATAACTCCGATAGATGTATTTTTAATTTATTGCACAATTGAATACATTGCGCAATTCATACGTGTATACTTAACTTTTCCACAAATAAACTTACCCATCAAATGCTATTATACCAAAATATTATATCCCATAATAAAAGTAAGCTCTATCGTGTGGATATTACCATACTTTGCACTCTCTTTCCTCGGGAACAATATACTTGCAAATCTTGCAATTATGGTTTCAATCTGTACCATCTCGTCGATAATTTCAATATATACCATTGGAATGAACAATCAAGAACGGATATTCATTAAATCTAAAATAAAGCGCCTGTTATATAAACAACATACATAACGATTTAAATAATTCATGACGATAATATGCTACTTTTCATAATACTATATTTCATATTTGCAGTGATAGTGACCAAAAACAAATCCTATCGCTTGCAAAAAGAGCAACGAGTGCTTTGGCTATCCTCATTTGTATTATTCTTTATATATACTCTTATCAGCCATTCATACGTTGGCAATCCTTTCACATCCTACTTTGTGAATAGAGACCAAATGACATTCTATACACAAGCATCTACGTTATCCAGCCTCGGCTATGGACAGATAATAGAACGATGCTTTACAGAATTCGAATATGGCGACGCATCAGGCGCATTCGCCTTATTCGCCATACTGTTCAAAATAGGAAAGGCGTTAGGAGAAACTGACATCCTGCTGCTTTTAAAATCCCATGTCGTTTTCCTGTCAAGCCTGATATTGGTAATGATTTATAAAATTGTCATTGCATTCAACAGCAACATCCGCAACCTGCACAAACAAATACTACTGTTCGCCATATTCTCCCCGGTATTTATGCTATCCGCCCAATTAATGCGCGACATACATGTCTGTTTACTTTACACTATACTCGCCTACGTTGCAATACGTCCCAAATTCCCATTGAGGATATTGGTGATGCTAATAATCATAGCAGTCACCTACACATTTCGGATAGAAAACGGTATGTTCGCAACCATATTTTTCGCAATCCCGGCATACTATCAATATAAAAAAGGCGGCATCCTTGGGAAAATGATGATTTTCGTCATAGTAATATTATTAATAATATCTTTCGCATCTGTCGTATTAGACACTATGAATGATACTCTAACAAGATTTACAGAAAACAGTTTGGAAGAGGCTAGTGCAAATTCTTTAGGAGCAAAATTGGAGAACTTGCCATTCCCTATAAATGTAATCGGAAAAACCATATTCGCACAACTACTGCCATTCCCCGTTTGGGTGTACATGACAAACCATACACCATACACATGGCTTAGAATAGTGGAATGCTTCACCCCTCTATATTGGGTTCCAATCGTTTTATCAACATTCGTATGGTGGTGGAAATACCGCAAAAAATGGGATTCAAAAATATTATTGTTGTTCTATATCGGTGTTCTATACCTGCTTGTATGCTCGGCAAGCGAATTTAATACACGGCGACTGCTTGCGGCATATCCTCTGATATTCATCGCCTACATTGTAGTTAAAAACTCACTACGGTTAGGCACAAGTAAAATACGCACCATAACTTATGTGATGCTTATTTTCCTACACTTCGTTTATCTTGCCATAAAATGAAAATCTTAGAAATAATTCCGCAATTAAGCCAAGGAGGAGCGGAACGGTTTACAGTCGACCTGTGCAACGAGCTGGCTAAACGGCATGACATGACACTCGTCGTGCTGCACAGCATCGAGCGGACAGGATTTTTCGCAAAGGAAATCAATCCGGAAGTAAAAGTAATCTGCATGGACAAACCATCAGGAATAGACTTCAAACTACTTTTCCAATTATGGCGAATAATACGCAGAGAAAAGCCTGACGTAGTACACTCCCATCTACGAGCGATAATCTATTGTCTGTTGGCATTTACGTTCCCGACAAAAACAAAATTCATACATACCGTACACAACGATGCCGGGAAAGAGGCAGGAGAACGATTAAGCCGATGGTGCAGGAAATTTGCGTTCCGCACCAAAAAAGTTGTTCCTGTAACGATTTCCGAAGAATCACAACGCTCGTTTATCGACTTCTACGGCATCACCCCACAGATGATTTACAACGGCCGTCCAGCATATGCATTGACCTCAAAACTCGCTGAAGCCAAAGAAGAAATAGCAAAGTTAAGGACAACTCACGAATCAACAACAATCGTAAACATTGCCAGAATCAGCCAACAAAAAAACCAATTGACATTGGCAAAAGCGGTTGACCGCCTTAATAAAAAAGGCTGTCACATTGATTTAGCCATAATCGGAAGAAATGATGACAGCCCTATAACCCCACAGCTACAAGCCTTGAATTGCAAGCAATTGCACCTTATAGGCACACGCAGCAATCCGCGCGACTATATGAAAGCCGCCGACGCATTCTGCCTGTCGTCTGTCTACGAGGGAATGCCCATAACCCTTATAGAGTGCTTCTCGGTAGGAGTAATCCCGATTTGTACACCTGTGGGGGGCATAGTCAATATGATTGAGGACGGTAAAAACGGCATTCTCGCCACCGGCACTTCGCAAGAAGAAATCGAGGCGGCCATACTCCGCTTTCTTAACCTGACAGATGAAGAAAAAGCGGAAATGAAGAGTAACTCGTTGGCATCGTTCGCAAAATACGATATGGAGACTTGCGCCAAAAACTATGACGAATTAATGTCTAATTTAGCAAAATAAGACACAAATGGGAAAAAACATATTAGTATTAGGATATTTTGGAGATAAATCGAATAAACTTAACGGTCAAACCGTTAAAACACGAGATTTATACCGGCTAATATCCAACAAATGCGACAATGTATCTTACTTTGACACAGAACGCTTCCAATACGACAAGCTCTCTGTATTTGATCTGCTAAAGAAACTGGCAAAATGCCACACGCTCGTGTATTTACCAGCCCATGGCAATTTGAAATACATCTTTCCGGTACTGTTCATATTGTCACTACTGTTCAGATTCAAAATCCTATACTTCATAATTGGCGGATGGCTTGTAGAGTATTTGTCAACAAAACCTATACACCGGGCTATGCTACGAAGAATAGACCATATATATTCTGAAACGACATTGATGAAAGAAAAACTCCATGAAAATTACCACTTTAACAATGTCAAAACTTTTCCCAATTTCAGAATTAACAGCTATGTTCCAACAATCCACCACGATTCAGGAACGCTAAAATTAGTTTTTATGGCAAGAATACATAAAAATAAAGGAATAGATACAATATTTGAATTAGGAAATTACATAACAACCAATTACACAAAAAATCAAATTATTATAGATTTTTACGGACAACTAAATCCTGATGACACTGATTTTTTCAAACAAGGAATAGAACGATTCCAATTTATGTCATACAAAGGAGCTTTACAACCGGAAGAGATACACCAGACATTATCACAATATGATGCGCTGATTTTACCTACACATTATTATACCGAAGGCTTACCAGGCTCTGTAATAGATGCATATACTGCTGGAATTCCTGTCATTGTGTCGAATTGGAAACACGCAAAAGAATATGTAAAAGATAATTATTGCGGATATATAATACCTTTTACCTACAATCTTCCTGAGTTTAAAGAAAAAATAGATTTTCTGTATAACAATCCTGACGCTTTGGCGCAAATGAAACAAAACGCGATAAAAGAAAGTAAAAAATATAGTCCTGAATTTGCATGGACAATTATCAAAGACAAATTCAACTAACAACTATGAAAATACTATTAGTTTCATTCTATTATCACCCAGAATTGGGAGCGGCACCGTCGCGTATCACAAATATGGCACACGGTCTCCGAGAGCAAGGAGCGAAAGTAGACATATTGACATGCCTGCCTAATTATCCGAAAGGCAGGATATTCGACGGCTACCGTGGACGGCTATACAAAAAAGAGAAAACCGACGGTGGCAACATCTACCGCTATTGGACATACGCTACAGTGTCGAAGAATCCTATTAAAAGAGCATGGGGTATGATTTCATTCGCAATGATGATGTGGCTGTTCGCATTCAAAATAAGACTCATACGCAGCTATGACAGGGTAATCATACAAAGCCCTCCATTGTTCGTGTCATGTTCTGGAATAATGCTGTTCAAGTGCCTGTACCGGAAAAAGACCATACTCAACATATCCGACTTGTGGCCACTGTCGGCAGTAGAACTCGGAGCGATAAAAAAAGGCTCAAAACTGTATGACATATTTGCCAAGATAGAACGGTTCATCTATCGCAAAGCAGACGGAATATTCGGGCAGTCAAATGAAATATTACAACATATCAACGGTTTTGAATCAACGGAGAAAAAATGCCTGTACCGGAATTTGCAACGCTATAAAGTAAGCATTGATTATAAAGAAAAAGGCGAGCCTTTAAAAATCGTATACGCCGGATTGCTTGGCGTGGCTCAAGACATATTAGGAATCATACAGCACATCGACTTTAAGCGCTTAGGAATTGAATTCCACATATATGGAGGAGGGAATCAAACAAAAGAAATAGAAAACTTCATTAACGCCAACGATTGTAACGTATTCTATCACGGATATGTCAGCAAAGACAAAATTGCCGAGGAATTGGCAAAATATGATGCATCAATCGTACCTCTTGCCGTAAGAATCAAAGGAGCTGTCCCATCAAAAATATTCGACATCCTGCCTATCGGAATACCCATGATATTCTGCGGAGGCGGCGAAGGTGCTGAAATCATAAAAAGCTACAACGTTGGCTATGTTTCCGAACCGGGCGACTATCAAGGGCTCAAAGCTAACATTGAAAAACTTAAATCGCTTACACCAGAAGAATACCGCCAACTTTCGTCGAATTGCATAAAAGCTTCTAAAAACGACTTCGACTTTGATACACAAATGAAAAAAAGCTATTCATTTTTACAAAATATCTAAATTAACATGAATATGAATGTTACAATGATTGGTGCCAGCGGATTCGTGGGAACACGGCTGCTTGGATTGCTTAAAGAATCCGGAGAGAACTATCAGTTGAAGAATATAGACCTGCAACCAAGCCACTTTTTTAACGACCTGACGATTATCGGCGATGTACGCAACCAAGAGCAAATGGACAAGGAACTCGCAGGAAGCGACATTGTAATTCTTCTCGCCGCACAGCATAGAGATGACGTAAGCCCGATATCACTGTACTATGACACCAACGTAGGAGGGATGGAAAAGACACTGAAAGCAATGGAGAAAAACGGTGTAAAACGAATTATTTTCTTCTCATCGGTTGCAGTTTACGGACTAAACAAGAAAAATCCTGATGAAGATCATCCAAAAGACCCATTCAACCATTACGGCAAATCGAAATGGCAAGCCGAGCAGGTATTGCAAGAATGGCATAAGACACATCCTGATTGGAACGTAAACATAATACGCCCTACCGTGATTTTTGGAGAGCGCAACCGTGGAAACGTGTACAACCTGCTTAAACAGATATCGAGCGGTAAATTCCTGATGGTCGGCAACGGCAACAATAAGAAGTCAATGGCCTATGTAGGCAATATTGTGGCTTTCGTGAAATATATGATTGATAAATGCACTACCGGCTACAACGTATTCAACTATATCGACAAACCCGATTTTACGACGAACGACTTGGTGAACCACGTTGAGAAAGTGCTCGGCAAACATATACCATCCACCCATTTTCCATACTGGCTCGGAATGTTTGGAGGATATTGTTTCGACCTGCTTGCATTCATAACACGAAAAAAACTCACGATAAGTTCTGTACGTGTAAAAAAATTTTGCGCCACAACAGAGTTCAACGCTACAAAAGTGCAAAAGACAGGATTCAAACCGCCATATACTCTCGGAGAAGGACTTGCCCGTACTTTGGAGTTTGAATTTATCCACCCAAGAACAGACGACATTACATTCAAGACAGAATAAACCGTATAGTTTGATTAAGGTTGGCTGGGGCGGGGCGGCGTAGGCTGTCCCGCCCTGCTTTTTCCGCCCCCGCATTGCGGATTTTGTGAAATTTCACTTCATTTAATATCCAATTCTTTGCTATTCCATTTATTACATCTAACTTTGCAAATTAAAGCCAGCGGTATGACTAAATACGAGCAAACAAAATTGATACAAGCGGCATTGTATGTGCTGCAAAAAACAGGCGGAATCGACTATTACCACCTGTTTAAGATTTTGTACTTCGCCGAACTGAAACATTTGGCAAAGTGGGGTTCACGCATTACATCCGACAATTTTTACGCACTCGAATACGGACCCGTCCCTACTTGCCTGTACGATACGGTCAAAGGCAAAAATACCATAGGCACTGATTTGTTGGAATTGTTTTCAGACAACGTCATGTTTGCCGGGAAAGACGCTCCCAACGTATTGCTCCCTAAAGCAAAAGCGGATATGAACTATCTTTCAAAATCGGAAATAGAAGCATTGGACGCGTCAATAGAAGAGAATGCCCACCTCACATTCGGCCAGTTGAAAGACAAATCGCATGACAGCGCATGGTACGAGGCATATCACCATACCAACGGGTCCAGCATCATTTCACCAATAAGCATGGCCAAGGCTTCAGGTGCAGACGACGCGACAATAGAATATCTGCAAGAGCAAATTGATTTGGAAAAAGCATTGGCATGACAAAGCTATCCGACCTGTTAGACGAAGATTCCATAAACGACATTGCTAAAAACACCGTCCATATAGGCGATGTATACCGCATAAAAATGGATAAGACGAATGGGATAACCCCAAAGAAAGGAGACGATTCCAGAAATAAATTTTTCATCGTCCTTGGGTTTGACTCTTATGGCAACGTCTACGGCGGAGTAATCATAAACTCTAATATCAACCAACGCGTTCCTCAGTCAATAAAAGACTGGCAGATGCCAATAAAATGTTCAGACTACCCTTTCCTTGAGCACGATTCATTTGTAGATTGTTCGAGATTAAAATGCGCCAATTCGAACAAATTCAACACATGGAAATATCTTGGCTTCATGAAGCAGGAAGACGTGGAATTAATTATCGGCACAATAAAAGAAAGCCCGAATGAAACAACCGGGCATTTAGCCATATTCGGACTATACTAATCGCGGATTATGTGAAATTTACGGCTTTTTATTGGCGGATTATGTGAAATCTACAGCGATTTTTCAGCGGATTTTGTGAAAATCAGTATCTTTGCAAAATAATTCGAACAGGATATGCGTAATTTTATCATCATAAGTTGCATGCTTTTGGCGTTGGCTTCGTGCAACACGTCGAAAGAGATTCTCTACATTCAGGACGTAGAGACGGGAAAACCGCAGAAAATATCGCCGGAACAGTCGATAATGATACAACCGAAGGACATGATGTCGATTGTCGTGTCGAGCAAGGACCCGCAACTTGCGGCAATGTTCAACCTGCCGGTCAACAGCTACCGCGCCGGTGTGCCCTCCGACAATGCCAGCGGCTACTACCTGCAAGGGTATGTGGTGGACAACGAGGGGGACATCAACTTCCCCGTAATCGGCAAGGTGCATGCGGCCGGGCTGAGCCGTTGGCAATTGCAGGAGAAAATCAAGTCGGAACTGAAATCGCGCAATATGCTGAAAGACGCTGTCGTGACAGTGGAATTCATGAATTTCAAAGTGTCGATTCTCGGCGAGGTCAACAGCCCCGGCACCTATAAAATCAAAGGTGATAAAGTCACAATCCTCGAGGCCATCGCGATGGCCAAGGACCTGACCATCTTCGGGCTGCGCGACGAGGTGTACGTGATACGCGAGCAGAACAACAAACGCCACACCTACAAGCTCGACCTGCGCTCGAAGGAAATTTTCGAGTCGCCGGCCTACTACCTGAAGCAAAACGACATAGTCTACGTCCAGCCCAACAAGGTCAAGGCCGGGCAGTCGACGCTCAACCAGAACAGCCTGAAGTCGGTAAGCCTCTGGGTATCGGTCGCTTCATTGCTCTGCTCGGTAGGCGTGATGATAGCCAACATCCTCGACTGACGGCAGCGGAACTGCCGTACCGCGGCAAATTTTATTCAGGTATAGAATGTGATTCTTTAAATGTGGTGTCGTAATGAACAGTCCTGCTGACAATTCATATATGAAAAAAATCGACTTGGCGTTTTTCCTGCAGTGGGCAAGACGGCATTGGCGATTCATAATATGGTCAACAGCCATTTGCGCGGCGGCCGGCATAGCCTACCTGTACTACACGCCGAAAAGCTGGACACGCACATCGCAAATCACGATGAAATTCAACGCGCACGGCATCCCTACCACATCCGACCTGCTGATATTCAGCGACATCGGCATCCTCAACCAAAGCATCAGCTTCGACAACGAAAAGCACTTGGTCAACTCCTACGTCGTATGGGACGAGATAGTCGACGACTTGAAACTGAACTACGAATACAGCAAAATCAACGCATTATGGCGCAAAACGCCGCTCTACCGCGACAATCCCGTAGAAGTAATACTCCCCGACGATATAGAAAATTCAGAAATCGACTACCTTTCTTTCAGGATTAAGAAAAAAGGCAACGGGCTGGCCCTTTACGATTTCTCGATAAACGAGAAATCCGTAGACACCGACGACATTACCATTGCTCCCGGCCAAACCGCCGGGACTCCGGCCGGAAAAATAACCGTGACGGCAACAGCTTATTTCAGCGAATGGGAAAACGGCGCCATCGAATTTCTGTATACTGCCAAGCCTGTCTACATACCAAAGATGCAGACAGCCGTGAGCCAAGGCAACACAGACCGTTACGCTACAATCATCGAGACCACCTACTCCGACTATTCGCCCGACCGGGCCAACGACATACTCAACTACATCCCGATAGCATACACCACCGTCTGGAACCGCCACAAAAACGAAGTGGCGGCAATGTCGAAAAAGACGGCCACACAGATGCTCGACACCATAACGAAGAAGCTGCGCGACACTGAATCCCGGCTACAACAACTGATGGAAAGCAAGAAAATGACCGCCCCCATGATAGATGCTGCCAAACACTACAACGAGAAGGCGCTCTACGGAACGGCGGCCGTCGACGCGTCGATAGCATACGAAGTGACAGGCTTCATCCTCGACAAGCTAAAGACGGAAGGAAACGGCAAATTCGGGATGATACCCGTCGACAGCAGCATCGACAGCATGGCAATACGCAGGCAAATAGCCGGCTACAACGAGCGCGTCCTCGAATACGCCGCACTGTCGGGCGACTACGGAAACAAGAATTCCGAAATACTCAGCCGTGAAAAAGAGCTGGAACGGATGAAAGCCAACATAATAACGTCACTGTCGCAATACAGGCAACAGACAGGGCTCAAGCTCGATGCCATCGAACGGCGTTATGACGAAATACAGTCAGAAGCCGCCGGATTGTCAGAATCGGAAAAAGAATGGAGGGCTTTGCAACGCCGCCTGATGTCGGAAGAAGCGGTAATGATGTATCTCATCGGCAAAAACGAGGAAAACGACATAGCCGCAAACATCAACATACAGCCGGTACGCACGGTAATGTCGGCATACGGCGACGACGAGCCCGACTCGCCCGACACCAAGTCCGTAATGCTGGTGGCCTTGTTCCTCGGATTGGTAGGTATACCGTTCATTGCCGCGCTGTCAAGCAATTCGCTCGACTACAACATAACCGACATCTCCGACTTCCGCTTCTTCTCGTTCAGCGTAATCGGGCAGATACCCCAAATGGGGCGCATCACCCTCAGGGAGCGGTTCAACAACCTGCTGCACACCGAGGCAAAAGCCGAGAAAACGCCGAAACTGCTTGTCAACAAAGAAAGCATCTTCACCGAATCAATAAGAGTTTTCCGCTACAATTTCGACAAAGTGACAGCAAACACCAAGGATACACCCGTCACCTTGCTGACCTCTTTCAACCCCAACAGCGGCAAGACGTTCTTCCTGTTCAACCTCGCCGTAAGCATAGCCGCCGGCGGAAAAAAAGTGCTGCTTATCGATGCCGACATACGCCGCGCCTCGATGAGTGAATATGTCGGCAAACCGCGGACAGGACTGACAAGCTACCTCCACGGCGCAACCGACATGCAAAAAATAGTTCTGAAAGACCGCATCGCACAAGGATTGGACATCATACCAGCCGGAGAAATTCCTACCGACCCCACGGAATTGCTGCAAAACGGAAGGCTCGGAGAGCTCATCAGCGGGCTTAAGCCGCATTACGACTACATATTCTTGGACACCCCGCCAATCAACATCATAGCCGACACCCACGAAATAGCGCAAACGGCAACCCACACGCTGTTCGTAATCCGCAGCGGGATGCTCGACAGGCGCATGCTTCCGGAATTGGAGCGTATCTACCGCGAGCATATCTATCCGGGGCTGTATGTAGTGTTCAACGGCTCTACGGCAGAACAGTTCAAGAGCCGGGCGGTAAAGAAGTCGTTCAACCGGAAGAAAAAACATCGCTAAAACCACTGTCACCTCATTTTAGTTAAAACTTCCGAGCAAGTCGCTAAAAGAACTTAACCGCGGGCTTTGACAAGCCGCGCCGCCATTGCCGGCATCGCGTTTTTTGCTATATTTGTAAAGTCAAAACAAAAAGCGTATGAGGAAAGCAATCACGATATTGGCAATACTCTTGGCGGCAGCCGGAAGCGCAATCGCGCAGACTGTCATCAAAGGCAATATAACAACAGCCACAGGCAAGGACATTGTCAATAGCGCGATGGAATACATAGGCACACCCTACCGCTACGGCACCATGAACCCCACCCGCGGATTCGACTGCTCCGGCTTCACCTCTTACATATTCAAAAAACTCGACATCACACTTCCGCGCTCTTCGCGCTCGCAGTATTCAAAAGAAACGGCAATCGACGATTGCCGCAACCTGAAGAAAGGCGATTTAGTGTTCTTTTCCGGCTCTAAAGTATCCAAAAGGATAGGACACGTCGGCATTGTGACAAAAGTAAACCCCGAGACAGGCGAATTTTCGTTCATCCATTCAAGCTGCTCGGAAGGCGTGACAATCTCGCATTCAACCGATGCTTACTATGCGAAACGCTACATCGGGGCATGCCGCGTACTGGGCCCGGTAATCACAGAAGATTAAAAAATCTTTTCAGAGGCAAGTAAATGTAGACAGTGGAAGAGTGAATCACTCTGCCACTGTTTCTATCGTACCTATTTCACGTATCGAACCGCTTTCAGGATTGAATATCACGTATGCCGGCGATTTCTTGTCAGTGAACATCTTCGGCTCAAGCCCATGCTCTACACCGAACTGCGAAACTTCCACCGATTCACGGGCAATGACATTCCCCTTATACTTCAAGGTAACCTCTGCCTTTCCCGGAATACAATACATCACGGCCCCCTTAGGCAACTTCTTCGACTCACCCTTCTCGTCGACAGGTAACTCGCCTTTCTCCGTCACAGTAAGCGACAAATATACCGGCTCGCCGCTAAGGTCGTTCTTGTCCACAATACCGTCGAAATCCGAGACACGCAACAGAATTTCATTAGACACATCGCCGGTAGGCAGATAATCGTAACGGAAAACTTTTGTCTCCGTCTGCGTAGTGCCGATGAACATCGCGGTAAGCACCGATTCCTGACGGCTAAGCTCGTCGAGCATCAGCTTCAGCGACTGTCCGTCGGGCGGCATCTGGTCAGCATTGCCCGAGACAAGGTCGTTGCGGCTCTCGCGGAGCTCGAATATCTTCTGGGCTGCGGCCTCGGCGCGCTTCATGGTCGACTCGCTCGCCACCATGTCCTCCGAGAACACATTGGCATAGTCCATCCCCTCGAACACATCCTTGTCGGCATACTTGTTACGCTTGCGCTTCACCACCGATTCCTCTACCTCGGTGTTTATAGCAAGCGGCAAGCCGGCCTCGTCGAGAAGAAGAAACGGAGCGGAGCCGCTCTTGAACTTCATCAGATATTCATTTTCCTTGTCGGGCACGCCTTTCGGCGAGATTGACACCTCTTTTATATCCCAAGTCTGGGAATCCTCGGTAACTACATTTCCTACTCCAAGATATTTCTTGGCATACTTATAATAAGGACCGGCCTTTTTGACCGTTTTGACCGCCTCAATCTCAACATTAAGATGCGTGACAGGCAACGAATATATCAACCCATACTCGTTCAGCTTATTGGCCGTAAGCCTCTGCGTCTCCTGCGCCATGGCAACACCCGGCACACACAGAGCGGCAACTAATGCAAAACATATTTTCTTCATATCACTCATATTTTTCTATTTCAACTTCGCGTTTTTCCGTATCCTGAGAAAAGCCTTTCCGACACAGTCGGCAATGTCGCCGGCCACAAGACCTTCCTCCCCATTGACAGAACAGGCAATGTCGCCGGCGAGACCGTGGACATATACGCCGACCGACGCTGCCGTGCAGGAATTATAGCCCTGCGCCAGCAACGACGCTATTATGCCGGTAAGCACATCGCCGCTTCCTGCCGTGGCCATACCGGAATTGCCGTTCATATTGATGAAAATCTTGCCGTCAGGGCGTATCACTTTTGTATAATGCCCCTTCATCACTATGACGATACGCAACACCTTCGCCATCTCCACCGCTTTCATAAAACGTTCCTCTTCCGAGAAATGTTCACCGAACAAACGGTCAAACTCCTTATAGTGGGGCGTAATTATCGAATTGCGAGGTATGTCGTTCAGCAACGACCTCCGCTGCGCGATGCAATTCAATGCGTCAGCGTCGAGCACCACCGGAGCCGAAGCCTGCCGCAGGAACTGCTCAAGCGCGTCTATCGTATGGGAATCCGTTCCCAGACCCGGGCCTATGGCATACACCATCTTGCTCTTGCGCGGAATCGACGACACATACTCGTCATTGTCGTCCATGTCGACCATCGCTTCGGGCACGCTTGTCTGCAACACTATATAGCCGCATTTAGGAGCGTGTACCGTCAACGCCCCCACCCCGGCGCGCATCGCCGCACGCGCAGAAAGCACGGCCGCGCCCATCATGCCGAGGCTTCCGGCAACAAGCACCATCCGCCCATAATCGTCTTTCGCAGCGAAAGGGTCGCGCGGCTTGAGGGCCTCCCTCACTCCCTCCGCGTCAATCAGAAAATAATTCGACGGCGTGGAGGAAATTGCCTCGCTGTCGAGCCCGATGTCGAGAATCTCCCACCTGCCGAGGGCGCACGCATTCTCCGCGAAGAAGAACGACAGCCGCGGGAACTGGAATGCGAACGTAAGGTTGGCATGGACCACATTGCTCCTTATCAGATTTCCCTTGTTGAACTCGCTGAAAAGTCCGGAAGGCATGTCTATCGAAACAACAAAAGCCCCCGACTCGTTAATCGCGCGCACCAACGCTATGTAGCCGCCGTGCAAAGAATCCGACAAGCCGCTGCCGAACAAGCCGTCGATAATCACATCCGACTCCGACAAATCCGGCATGTCAAGCGACTTCGTCACTTCCACGAAATCGTCGTAGCCATAATCGGTTATCCGCTGGCGGTTCTTGGCACAATCGGCTGAAAGACGGCCTTTCGTGTTAAGAAGCAATATCTTGGGCTTATAGCCTTGGTCTATCAGATGGCGGGCCACGGCAAGGGCATCGCCGCCGTTATTGCCCGGACCGGCGAAAATCACTATGCGCTGCGACGGAAGCCAGCGCGACATCACCTCGTAGGATACCGCCGACGCGGCACGTTCCATCAAGTCGTAGGAAGTGATTTTCTCCTTCTCGGCGCTGAGCCGGTCTATCTCACGTATGTCCGATGGTGTGAATATCTTCATGACAACACTCTCTTCTTTACCATTTGCAAAAATATCCTTTTCCGGGCAATTTACGAAATATGAACTCCCATAATTTGACCTTGCGGCTTTCCTCTCCGGGAAAATTTGACGACAAAATGTATCAGTTCCATCTCTTTGCCCTTTCTCGGTACAAAGTTACCGCACAGCTGTACCAAACTATGGTGCATCAATAAATTATTTCGTATTTCCTTACTTCGGCTGCATCGTGATTATCGGCACAAGCATCTCCTCCATCGAGATGCCGCCATGCTGGAAAGTGTCCTTATAATACTGCACATAGTAATTATAATTGTTCGGATACGCGAAAAAGTCACCGTTCATGGCGAATATGTAGGCCGACGAGATGTTGGGGGAAGGCAGGCCGAAACGCTCTGGACGGCGTATCTCGTACACCTGACGGTTGTTGTAGCTCAGATTCTTGCCCACCTTGTAGCGCAAATTTGTATTGGTGTTCTTGTCACCTATCACCTTCACCGGATTGTCCACGCGTATCGTGCCATGGTCGGTGGTAAGCACCACCGGATAGCCGCTGTCGGCAATCTTGCGCAGCAGGTCGCTGACCGACGAATGGCGGAACCACGATTCCGTCAGCGAGCGGTATGCCGCATTGTTCGAAGCCAGCTCGCGTATCATCTTCGATTCCGTACGGGCATGCGAAAGCATGTCGATGAAGTTGAACACAATCACATTCAAATCGTTATGCTCCAACGAACTGAAATTCTGCAATATCTTCTCGCCGAACGACGATTCGTAGACCTTGTGGTAAGAGAACTTGTAACGCTTGCGGTAACGGTCGAGCTGAGTCTGGATAAGCGGCGACTCGTTGACGTTCTTTCCCTCCTCCGAATCCTCGTCGACCCACAGGTCGGGAAACATCTTCTCTATCTGCAACGGCATCAGCCCTGAGAATATGGCGTTGCGCGCATATTGGGTGGCCGTAGGGAGGATGCTGCAATAAAGTTCCTCGTCGACATTGAAATAATCGGAAAGCAAAGGCTTGATTATCCGCCACTGGTCGAGCCTGAAATTGTCTATCAGTATGAAGAACACCTTCTTGCCTTCGTCGAGCAGGGGAAACACCTTTTTCTTGAAAATCTCGTTGCTCATCATCGGGTGGTCGTCGGTCGTCACCCACCGCTCGTAGTTCTTGCGCACGAACTTGCAAAAGGCGGAGTTAGCCTCGTTTTTCTGCATCAGCAGAAGCTCGTCCATATTCGTCTCCGTCTGTGCGAGCTCCATCTCCCAGAACACTAATTTACGGTACAGGCCGTACCAGTCGTCGATGTCGTACGACTCGTTGATTTGTTCCGTGATGCGGCGGAATTCCTGCTGATAGTCGGAAGTGGCCTTTTGCGAGACAAGCGCCCCGGAATGCAGGTTCTTCTTCAGCGACATCAGTATCTGGTTGGGATTCACAGGCTTTATCAGGTAGTCGGCGATTTTGTTGCCGATTGCCTGGTTCATGATGTTTTCCTCCTCGCTCTTGGTTATCATTATCACCGGCACATCGGGCTGTAGCTGCTTTATGCGCGACAAAGTCTCCAGACCGCTCAACCCGGGCATGTTCTCGTCGAGGATTATCAGGTCGTAACGCTCGCGCTCCACCGCGTCGAGAGCGTCGTTGCCATTGTTGACCGTGGCCACGTCATATCCTTTCTGCTTGAGGAACAATATATGGGGCTTAAGCAAGTCTATTTCATCGTCTGCCCAAAGAATACTTCCGTTCGTCTCCATATCCGTCTTATTTGTCTTATCTGTACTATTTGTCTTATCTGTACTATCCAAAGATACACAAAAAGCGGATTCGCTTATAGAAAGGAATCCGCTTTTTATTAATTTTTGACAATTCTATGCGCCTACTTCTGTGCCGGTGCGGCAGGAGCCGGAGTGCCAGTCTGGGCAGGTGTCTCCTGAGCGGCAGGCGCAGCCGTCTGGTAAGGTGCGGCCGTCTGCTCTTGCGGAGTGGCCTGAACACGCGAGTTAACCACCAGTTTAGGAGCGAAGAACGATGAGATGATGCTCAACACACAAATTACTATTGCAAGCGTCCACGTCGCTTTTTCCACGAAACTGTTGGTTTTGCGCACACCCATAATCTGGTTAGAGCTTGCGAAATTAGATGCCAAACCGCCACCTTTCGACTTCTGTATCAATACGATGCCTATCATCAGAACAGAGGCAATCAATATTAGAATGATTAATGCTGAAAACATGTCTGTCTATTGTTATTTTTTGTTTTTATATTTCTCGTTCACAATCAGTTTCCTTAGAAACCGGATTTGGTCTGCAAAGTAAATACTTTTTTCCGGAAAATTCAAACTTAACGACATAATAATTTCCAACGCTTTCTCATAACGGTGCTGGCGTATATAGATTTTGGCAAGACTTTCCGACAGCAAAGAATTGTCGGCCTGCTCTTCCGGAGTCTTTGGCGACGGCGCGTCAGCTATTTCATCGGCTATGGTGTCTGTTTCTCCTTCCGGAGGCGGGAAATGCCCTTCCAATTTTCTGCTCAATGCTATGAAACGGTTGATGCGCAGTTCTTTGTCATCCAAGCCCTGCCCTTCAAGCTCTTCTTCGCCCGGCATATTCTCCCGCTCCTCTTTCTCAAGTAGCTGCGCATAGTCGGGCACAGGATTGAAGATTTTCTGTTCCAACGCCTTTATCTCGTCCTCGTCGTCATTGCCGAACGTGTCTAAGAAATGCGATATGGCATCCATCGTCGACCTGCCCTTTGCCTCGGGTTCGGGATAAAAATCCCTGAATTTCCCGCTTTCCGGGCCGGCAAGGTCGCCCAAAGCCGTGCGGTCGGCAATGTTGGCCGCGGCAAGAGACACTATCCGCGAGCGTTCCTCCGGCGTATAATCGCCGCAATTACGCAATGCGGCCGCCATGGCAGGCACGAAATACGGATAATCCGACATTATGCCGTCTGCCAATTCCCTCGCGATACGGCCGTCATCAGCCGCAATAACGCTGTCAAACTCCCTTGCCCTGCCGCTTTTCTCCATATCGCCTACCAATTTCCTGCCGTAGCGTTGAATATGAGCATCACAAGCTCGTCGGTAATCTCCTCGCACAACTCGTCCTGAACGCTCGTAAGCATCTGCGAGGAGTCGAAATCGCGGAATGCCGAGAACGACTGGTCCACGCTGTTGTTCGGGTTCTTATGGTCGGTGTACTTCACACGAACCGTGATGGTAAGGCGGGTCTGCGACGCGTACGCGTCCTCGTTGACGGCCTGCGGCGTAAGGTTGTAGCCGGTTATCTCGCCCTCCACCGAAAGGTCTGTATTCGAGCTGTCGATAATCTGCAGGCGGGTCTGCTTGGTGTAGGTGTCCGTAAGCTTGTTCTCGAACATGGGCTGCAACGGCGCATAGACCATCGGCGCGCGTATCGGGAAATTGCCGATGCGCAGCGTCTTGTAGACATTATAGTCGATTGCCGCACCGTTGAACGTATAGCTGATTCTGCATGCCTGCATAATCAGCAGCAATATGATTATCGAAACTATCTTTCTTGTCATAGGCTGTCCAATCCGTATTCCTTGATTTTCCTGTAAAGTGTCCTCTCCGATATTTTAAGCTCGTCGGCCGTCTTCTTGCGCTTGCCCCCGTTGCGCTCCAGAGCCTTGCGTATGGTCTCCTTCTCCGTGTCTTCGAGGGTGCGCGTCCCCTGAGCATCCTGTTCTTCCGCCTCTTCCGGGAAAATCCGGTGCATCCCGCCGGAAGCGAAATCCTTATTGTATATGGCCGGAAGCACCGACGAGATTTCTTTCTGCAACTCTTTTATCGAGCCTACCGCCGGCTCGTCGTGCTTCTTCAGGCTGTCGATTTCTTCCCTAAGCCCGGTCACTTCTTTTTTCAGCTCGAAAATCAGCTTGAACAGCATTTCACGCTCCTGCTCGTAGGTATGGGGCAATTGCGCCGACTGCTGGCGCACCGGGGCATAGTCGCTGCCTGAATCAGGCAGATAATATTTTATGTCGCCGGCCGTAACCGTCTTGCCGGCGTCGAAAAGCGAGATTTGCTCTATCACGTTCTTCAGCTGCCTTACATTCCCCGGCCAGCGGTACGCAAGCAATGCCGCCTTGGCCGATTCGTCGAACTCCACTGGCGGCGTGCGGTACTTCTCGATGAAATCGTTGCTGAACTTGCGTGTAAGCAGCAATATGTCGTTGCCGCGGTCGCGCAACGGCGGCACGGCGATATACACCGTCGAAAGGCGGTAGTACAGGTCTTCTCGGAAACGGCCTTCCTCCACGGCGCGGCGCATGTCCACGTTAGTGGCAGCCACCACCCTGATGTTGGTCTTCTGCACGGTCGACGAGCCTACCTTTATGAACTCGCCCGACTCGAGAACCCTCAGCAGGCGCGCCTGTGTGGTCAGCGGCAATTCCGCCACCTCGTCGAGAAATATTGTCCCGCCGTCGGCTTCCTCGAAATAGCCCTTCCGGGAAGAAATCGCCCCGGTAAACGCGCCCTTCTCGTGGCCGAACAGCTCGGAATCTATCGTGCCTTCAGGTATCGCGCCGCAATTCACGGCTATGTATTTGTTGTGCTTGCGCGAGCTGTAGGCGTGGATTATCTTAGGAAAAAATTCCTTTCCGGCACCGCTCTCGCCGTTGATAAGCACCGACAAATCAATAGGAGCCACCTGCAAGGCACGCTCCACCGCCGCTATGAGCGACGGCGAATTGCCTATTATGCTGAACCGCTGCTTGGCCTGCAATACTTCAGATGAAATTCCTCCTCCCATCGGCAATCCTACTTTAGCAACACCGAATCTATCGCTTCTTTCAATTCCGCTTTAGGGCGCAAGCCCTGCACGACGTAAGGCTTGCCTTCCTTCGGGATAAGCAGCACCATCGGAATCGACTGTATGCCGAACGCGCCGGCAAGCTCCTGCTCGCGGTCAACGTCAACCTTATAGAACAGCACATTCCCGGCGTACTCCGACGACAACTCGTCGAGTATCGGCGACAGTTTCTTGCACGGGCCGCACCAAGTGGCGTAAAAGTCTATCACCGCGGGCTTGTCGCCTTTATAATCCCACTCCTTAGCGTTTTTAAAATCCACCACCCGGTCGATGAACATCTGCGTATTCATCTCCACAGGCTTATAATCGCTCACGGCAGCGGCAGCCGTCTCCCCGGAAGGCTGGCTTGCAGCGGACTGCTTTTCCTGAGAACAGGCAACCAACGAAATAGCCGCCATAAGCGAAAACATTATCAATTTCTTCATACCCGATTTTTTTACAAAATTAATCATACTATTAATATCAACAAAATAAACACGAAATTGTGAAGTGTCCAAATAGAAACGCAACGTTTTTCTTTTTTCGG
>UMFR01086210.1_pt1 | contig 24337 bp, 26 predicted proteins | sample 1965041 | NCBI WGS metagenome assembly UMFR01 (sample SAMEA4836049, study PRJEB28245) | human gut metagenome | biome: gut microbiome; material: fecal sample | place: Denmark | collected 2008
AATCTCAATCAAAATCACATAAAAACTTAATACACGATCATACAAAGGGCAAGCAATTTTTATTGTTCACCGTATTTGGAATATTGATAGGAACAACGCCTGTTGCAGCAAATGTTAAGGATAATCTTTCTGGACATTTTATGCATCTGCTTGGATCGAAGGAAGCAATCACTAATGCATCTGACTACACCAATGCATCTGCAAATGCAAAAATCAATTATCTTGAAAAAAGGATTGAAAATTTGCAAAATAAAACAGAAGTTTTGAAACAAATTATTGATGCAAAGTAAGGATGGTGGTTGTATGAAAAAATCTAATGGTAAAAGAAACATAGTTATTACAGCAATAATCCTTACTTTTATTATCTTCTTTAATCAGATCCCGGCAAATGCGGATGTAACTGACAATCTACAGAATTCAATTGCAATTATTCTGGGACATGTGGATGACACGCTTGGAACATCATTTGAACAGAGTACAACCAATGGTAAATTAAACCAGATGAAAAAAGTGGTAGATACTCTTGATACATCAATGGATCAGATGATTTCTCCATATGTAGGCAGTCTTACCCTCTGGGTTGACAGCAACAGTGGCACATATGCCGGACAGACAGTTACGGTAACCAATGCAAAGGGGCAAAACCAGACTGGACAATTTGTTGCACGAAACGGACATTATGAGGTGGATTTTCCATCACTCACAAAAGGAAGTTATACAATAGCTTATCCATTTTATTTGTCCAATGGAAAGAAATTTGATCTTGGATGCTCCATTAGTGTGACGGGATCAATAAAACGGCAGCTGTTTGGCGACTTGCAGCAGATGACGATTGCAGACATCCAGGCATGTTGTAAAGCCGGAGCGATTACAAGCATTGCAAAAGTCGGTGATACATTTAGCGACGGTACTTATACATATACAATCATCGGTATTAACCAGGATAAGCCAAGTGATGCAAATGGCAATGCATTAAATAAGAGCCAGTATGGTAATGTGCTTACCGTTATGCCATTAGGGGCACCAAAGGGAGCAACAAACGGACAGCCGGCAACAATGAATGACAGAGCTACGCCTTTGGGTGGAAGTTTTGCACAAATGAATTCCAGTTCCACAAACAGTGGAAGCAGGGCATCATGGGCATCATCGCTGATGAGAAATGCCACGATGCCGCAGTACCTTGCAAAACTTCCACAGGCTACGCAGAATGCCATTGGGTATGTTCAGAAAGTTACTGGAACCTGGAATGGAAGTACCAGTGGCGGAAGCAATTCTGTGACTGGAGATAAATGTTTCCTGCTTTCCGGCAAAGAAATCTTCGGTGGAAGTGGTGCCGGCAATGGATCATGGTGTACAACAAACGAAGCAAATGCAACGTTCCAGTACCAGTATTTCCAGAGCATTGCAACAACACCTGTAAGCCGGAACATTAACAGTTCAGTCAGCCTGGATTGGTGGCTCCGCAGCCCGGACTGCAACTGCAGCAACGATTTCTGCATGGTCCACAATGGCTACTCCAGCGAGCTCTACGAGGGCGCCGCTCGTTGCGTCTTTGCCGCGTTCTGCATTTACTGATATCTTTATCCCATTTTTATGATCGTGTATGCCTTAAATGAAAGGGGACACGATAGCATGTCAAAAAAATACAACGAATATTTCGGGGGGGGGGTAAAATCCCCTCCGAGATAAAATCTCAATCAAAATCACATAAAAACTTAATACACGATCATGCAGAAAAAATCAGAACATTTGCTTTTTGCATTATTTTTGCTCTGCTATGGGGGACTTCTCCAGTGGGTGCTGCTGTGAATGACAATTTACAGACTGTAGCTCAGGCACTGCTTGGACCGGTCGATGCACAGGTAACAGGATCTTACGAATCTTCATCTACAAATGCAAAACTTAATAGTTTGCAGAAGCAGGTTACAATGCTTCAAAATTCTGTAAATGAATTGCGGACAGCATTGGGAAAGTAGGTGGATTCACATGAAAAATGGCGGGATATTAAGAAAAATTGTATTTTTGGTTATTTCGTCTATATTGATCTGCAGCATTCCGGTTTTTGCATCCAATGTACAGTCTAATGCAAACAGACAGGAGAACAGGCTCGTATCGACAATTGGACAGACAGATGATGTTGTGGCAACTACTTATGAAGCAGCAACTACTAATGCCAAACTGAATTCATTAAACGGTAGTTTTCATACGATTCAAAAAAATGTTGATTATCTGATCAACAACTGTTTTTCAAAGTTGACAGTGTGGATTGATTCTACAAACAGCACATATGCATCTAAGACAGTCATTTTGTTGAAAGGCAGTAGCAGTACGACCGTAGGATCATGCACAATGAAGGCAAATGGCACTCATTATGAAGCTGTTTTTGAAAAATTACCGGATGGGACGTATATAGTAAAGTATCCGTATATCCTTTCGAATGGAACAGTTCAATCTATCACAACGAGTATTACTATACAGGGAAAAGATGTAAGTAAACGCCTGTATGGGGATTTGTTCCAGATGAGCATTCCGGAAATACGGCAGGCATGCAAAGATGGTACAATTCATGAATTTGCACATGTTGGTGATACTATCAGTGATGGAAAGTATACATATACCATTATAGGAATAAACCAGGATAAGCCTTCTGATGAAAATGGAAACCTGTTAGCGAAAAGCAGTTATGGAGATGTTCTCACGCTTATGCCGCTTGGGGCACCTGTTGGCTCCTGCAATGGAAACCCTGTTGCTGATAATATGCAAAATACTCCAAGTATACATGGATTCCTTAATGTTAATCCAGGATACATAGAAAATGATAATCATATGGAAGATTATTTAAACTTGTTATCAGCTGATACAAAAAATTCCATTGGTTATGTACAAAAAATAACTGGAAATAACTATGGAGGAGAAAATACCATCCGTGCTTCAGGGGAAAAACTATTTCTGCTTTCTGAGAAAGAAATATTTGGTAAATGTGTTTTTTCTATGCAAATAGAAGCAAACGCAAATTTTCAATACCAATATTTTTCTTCCATTGCGACATCTTCGGAAAGCCGTTCTTTTAAAATAGACAAGAGTTTGGATAATTATACAAATTTTTGGTGGCTCAGGGGACGAGGCGAAAAGGATACTGACTATGTGACTGCTGCTGCAAATGGATACCCGACACAGTTTTGGTTCAGCAATAACCTCAATTGTTACCCGGTATTCTGTATCTATTAAATCATATCTCTTTTATGTATGATCGTGTATGCCTTAAATGAAAGGGGACACGATAGCATGTCTAAAAAATACAACGAATATTTCGGGGGGGGGTAAAATCCCCTCCGAGATAAAGTCTCAATCAAAGAAACCTAAAAACATAATATTGCACGATCATACAAAAATAAAACAATTCATTCTATACACCGCTTTTGGGGTATTGGTAGGCACAACGCCTATTGCGGCCAATGTGACAGATAATCTTTCCGGTCCGATCAAACAACTGCTTGGATCGAGAGAAATGCATACAGATGAATCTGCTTACAGTTCGGCTCCGGCCAATGCAAAGATAAACTATCTGGAAAAGAGGATAGTGGAATTGCAGGATAAAGTAGATGTCCTTAAACAGATTATTGAGTCAAAGTAAGGCGGTGTGTATATGAAAAAGACTGGTTTGAAGAAACATAAACGGAATATTGGAATTATAGCAGCATTTCTCGTTGCAATAATTCTCTTTAATCAGGTACCGGCAGATGCCAGTGTCACTGATAACATTCAAAACTGTGTGGCTGCTATTCTGGGTCATGTGGATGATAAGCTGAGTGGTACATTTGAGAAAAGCTCCACGAATGGAAAACTTAATCAAATGAAAACGGATGTGGATGCAGTAAATACATCTCTTAATCAGCTGATTTCCCCATATATGAGTAGTTTAACGGTATGGGTAAATGATTCAAACACGGCATATAACGGAATGCAGGTGTCTATTACTGACAGCAAAGGAAAAGTGAAGACGGCTGGTTATGTGGCTCGCAACGGACACTATGAAGCAGATTTTGGTAACATCCTAAGAGGAAGCTATACCATATCTTATCCCTACATTGTATCAGGTAAAACCATGAAATTTTCCATATCATCCACATTAAATGCGGGAGAGAACAGAAAACAGTTATATGGAAATATTTTTCAGATGTCTATGGCTGAGATACAGAACATGTGTAAAGCAGGAGTAATTCATCAAATGGCACATGTAGGAGATACCATAAGTGACGGTACCTATACATATACAATTATAGGTATCAATCAGGATAAACCATCTGATGAAAGTGGAAATCTGTTACCGGAAAACAGCTATAGAGATGTTCTTACGCTGATGGCACTTGGAGCATCAGAAGGAGAAGGAAACGGACAGCCAGTTACAGCGAATATGAATGCAACACCGTGGGGAATTAGTTGTGCACAGATAAGCAGTGGCGGTACCACCAATGTAAAATGGGAATCCTGCCTAATGAGAAGTTCAACCATACCGCAGTATATCGCAAGACTGCCACAAGAAACACAGAAAGTTATTGGTTATGTGCAGAAGGTGACAGGAACATACAATGGTGATACGAGTGGTGGAAAAGTTTCTGCGACAGGAGATAAATGCTTTCTTCTTTCAGAAAAAGAAGTGTTTGGAACAGGAAAATGGTGTACAAAAAATGAAGAAGATGCAACGTTCCAGTATCAGTATTTTTCAGACATTGCAACATCAACGGAAAGCCGTAATTTAGAAAATAGTTGGTGGCTTCGAAGTCCAGGTAACCAATATGGATTTGTTTTCGGAATAGTTAATAAAGGCACAAGTGGCAGCACTTCTGTAAGCGTGGCAAGTTGCGTTTTCCCTGCTTTTTGTATTTATTAAGTCTTAAGTATTTATTCTATATCTGTATGATCGTGTAAGCCTTACTGAAAGGAGACACGATATAATGTCTAAAAATTATATTAAATATGCTTTCGGGGGGGGGTAAAAACCTAACCGAAAGACAAGAGTCCGGCAGGGCTAACAATTTAATAAGAAAAAAATTATTTGATAAGGCTAAATTGCTGCTCGTATGCATCATTTTCGCTTTTGTCTGGAACACCGTCTGGAATACAATTCCTGTGACGGCACAAGTTACGGATAACATTTCAAATTCCATCCAGTCATTGCTTGGAGCAAAGAATGCGCAGGTAACAGGTTCTTATGAAGATGCTGTAACAAATGCAAAAATCAATTACCTCGAAAGCCAGATAACGGCATTAAAGGGAGATTTGCAGACATTACAGACGGTTCTTGATTCAAAGTGAGGTTAGCATATGAGAAAAGCAGATCATACAGAAAAGAAAAAACAAAATAGAAAAAGCAGAAAAATATATGTGACAGCCATAGCTGTAATGCTTGCGATTGCAACGTTTGTCGGAACATACCAGGCAACAGCAAATGTGGCAGATAACCTGGCAGGCAGTGACATAAGCATTCTTGGAAAACTTAACGATGTGGTTTCCGGGGACTTTGGAACAGCAACGACCAATGCCAAGCTGAACCGGATGAAAACGGATGTGGACTCTGTAAGAAGTTCGGTGTCCGGGATGATCCAGCCGTATGTAGGCAGTCTTACCCTCTGGGTGGACAGCAACAGTGGCACATATGCCGGACAGACAGTTACGGTAACCAATGCAAAGGGACAAAGCCAGACTGGACGTTTTGTTGCACGAAACGGGCATTATGAGGTGGATTTTCCATCACTCATAAAAGGAAGTTACTCCGTAAGATATCCGTTTTTGATGTCTGGTGGAACAAAAGTAAGCCTTACATGTTCTGTCAATGTTACTGGTACCATAAAACAGCAGCTGTTTGGGGACTTATTCCAGATGAGCATGGCAGAAATTCGGCAGGCATGCAAAGATGGTGAAATTCATCAGTTTGCTCATGTCGGAGACACGATTAGTGATGGTACTTATACCTATACCATCATCGGTATCAACCAGGATAAGCCGAGCGATGCAAATGGCAATTTGTTAAATAGCAGCAAGTATGGTGATGTTCTAACAGTTATGCCTCTGGGTGCACCGACAGGAGCTGCAAATGGATCGCCGGTTACATTTAATATGTCTGCAACACCATGGGGAACAACAGATGTAGAACAGGATGATTTAACATCGACTTTGACTCCGTATTTCGAAAAGCTACCAAAAGCTACTCAAAATGTTATCGGATATGTGCAGAAATGTACAGGAGCATATGATGAACATTTTAGTTTAACAGCGCTCTCAACTACTGGAAATAGGTGTTTTCTTCTTTCAAGCAGAGAGGTATTTGGTTCACAGGGCAGCCACTGCTGTTCTTCCAAAGAATATAATGCGACATTTCAATACCAGTATTTTTCTGACCTTGCCATAACAGCGGAAAGCAGAGACTTTCATCATAATTGTTGGCTTCTTCGCAGTATCCATCCAAGCAGAGGACAGCATATGTATGTTTATGATGGCACAACGATAGACATGGGTGGCTGGTTCAAAAGCGGATCATTTTTCCCAGCTTTTTGCATTTATTAAAATTTTCGTTTTTATTTAGCTTTGTCAAATTTCAATTATAAATTCTTTATCACTCAAACAAGCTGAGAAAAGGAGAAACCTATGATTTTTGACAAGAAAAATGCTGCGGAGAATCCTCCGCAGGACCAGAAAAGAAAAATGCCGTCCTGGTTTAAAAGCAAAGTGAAGATTGTAGCCATGATGGTTGTATTCGCCCTGCTTTGGGGACAGGTCCCGGTAAGCGCAACAGTTAATGATAACCTTTCGACCGTATTACAGAAGCTGATCGGTGCAAAGACAGATACAATAGCTGACAGCTATGATAATTCAAGCGTACATGCAAAACTAAATTACCTTGAGAAACAAACCGTTGCCCTACAATCATCTGTAGAACAGATCAAGGGGCAGAACAGCGCCTATTCGCTTTACTGCTTTATCCAGAGTGCGGATACCCGGTATGAGGGATGTGAGCTTACACTTACATCCGGATCTGGGAACCAGGTAGCAACCGGGAACCTGCATCTGGATAAAAAGCTGAATAAGTATGTAGCGAACATCTACAGTAACTTTAATGGAAACTGTACGCTGCAGTATGGATCGGTAAAAGAGAGTATCAACCTTGGTGCGACCGGACAGGAGCATCAGTTAAAGCCATATATCAGTGACCTCACAGTATGGATCGACAGCAACAACAGTGCCTATGCCGGCAGAAACGTAGTCTTAAAAGACAGCGGTGGCGGTACCGTACAGAGTGCAGAACTGAAATTGGTAGGTGGCCACTATGAAGCAACAATGACCGCGTATGCAAATGGTAACTACACCATTGCCTACCCATATGTGGCAAGCAGCAAGATCTTAAACCTTACCACCGGTGTTACCTTAAACGGATCAGCCAAGAGACAGCAGCTGTTTGGCGATCTGCAGCAGATGACGATAGCAGACATTCAGGCATGTTGTAAAGCCGGCGCGATTACAAGCATTGCAAAAGTGGGTGATACATTTAGTGATGGTACCTATACATACACAATCATCGGTATCAACCAGGATAAGCCAAGTGATGCAAGCGGTAACCTGCTGAACAGCAACCAGTATGGTGATGTACTTACTGTTATGCCATTGGGTGCACCAAAGGGAGCTTCAAACGGGCAGCCGGTAACAATGAATGCCAGTGCGACTCCGTGGGGTGTAAATTATGCACCGATGAACAGCAATGGTTCAAACAGTGGAAGCTGGGCAGCATCACAAATGAGAAGCACCACGATGCCGCAGTACCTTGCAAAGCTGCCACGGACTACGCAGAATGCCATTGGCTATGTACAGAAAGTAACTGGAACCTGGGATGGAAGTACCAGTGGTGGAAACAATTCTGTTACAGGAGATAAATGTTTCCTGCTTTCCGGCAAAGAAATATTTGGTGGAAGTGGTGGAAGCAATGGATCGTACTGTACGACAACTGAAGCAGATGCAACGTTCCAGTACCAGTATTTCCAGAACATTGCAACAACACCTGCAAGCCGGAACATTAACAGTTCAGCCAACCAGTGGTGGTGGCTCCGCAGCCCGCGCTGCAGCAACAGCAACGGTTTCTGCAATGTCAACGCGGGCAGCTCCAACGCTAACGGCGCGAACAACGGCATAGGCGTTTTTGCCGCGTTCTGCATTTACTAATCCGTAGGATTAGCCAATCCCTAAATCCCGCTGCTGTATGCAGCGGGGTGACCGGGCAGCCACAACACTACAGCAGGAGAAAACCCAAAACATCCAGACCGGTAGAAAATCCGGGGGAATGGTGAAAGGAACAAAAAAATGTCAGTAGACAAACTGCACAGGACAGAATCAAAATTCGGGGTGTATGACAGGGCACGGAGAATCCGGAAAATGGTAAATGATTTTCTGGACCGGGATTTCGGGATAAAGGTATGCAAAAGGGATATCAGGAATGCTGCTGTGGGGAAGTACCGGCGGTTAGAGGACGGAAGCACGGAATTTTATGTCCGGATGCCAAAACAGGCAGAAAAGCACAGCCGGATCGAAGATTATTATATTTTCATGCCCGTGAATGGGAGCACAAGCGAAAACGGGGAACTCATGGTCAGGGAAGTCCCGGAATGGAAACTGGAAAAATACCGGGATGAACTCTGGGAGAATGCAAAACATATAGCAGAGGATGTCCGGAGGGCAAACAGTATCTATGCATATTATCCAACAGAATACTATGAGAGAAGAAAACTGCAGGATATGGCAGTGGCACACTGCTTTAACCTGCATGATTCCCTTCTTGAAGTTGCAGAAGATCTTCCGGTTACATTGGAAAAAGTGATGCCGGTCATTGACGAGGTGAAAAAAGAGATTTCTGCAATCAAGGATTGGAGAAAAGGGGAAAATGCGGTATTGCAGATCTGTATGGGACATGTGGAACAAAGAAAACGTGCTGCGGAAAAGAAAGCAGCAGAAGCCGCAAAACAGGAAGAATCAGGACAGGAAGAAAATACAGTGGATGGGGCAGTAACAGACAGCCAGGCCACGAAAGGAAACAAAAAGACAGGGAGGGAAATGGATGGAAAAGCAAACAGTGGATAACCCATACCAGAACCATATCCGGGCGCCGTCCCGGTTATGGACTGCCTGAACAGCGGTGAAACAGGCATATGTCTGTTTCTTTGTAACCGGCAGGGAAAGGTGCGTTAAAAAACAGACGTCTGCGTGTTCCATTGTGGTGGTGGCTCCGCAGCCCGAACTACAACAACAGCAACAATTTCTGCAATGTCAACACGGGCAGCTCCAACACTAACAACGCGAACAACGGCAAAGGCGTTTTTGCCGCGATTCTGGATCATGTAAACCAGAAGGGAACATGTAATGCAGAAGGGCACCTTTTCCGTTTCCATGGGGAATCCCATGGAATGAAACCAAATGCCACGACGGGAGGGACGGACGCTTTCGTGCATGCACACGGTCCAAGGACAATCCGTGCGTATCATGTCCCAAACCCTGTGCAGCCATGGTAAAGTCCTGGGTATACCTGCTGTGCGTGGCATATCAAAAATAGCAGAGGATTGGCAGTTTGGTACCAATGACTGGAAATGAGAAACGTAAAAAGAAAAGATACGCCAGGCGCGTAAGAAAAAGACAGAAAAAAAGAGAAAAACAGGTAGGTGAGTATGATGACATAGGAAGGGTGATCCATCCGGATGCCCTGTTTGATGCTTTCCATGCATGCGAAAAAGGTGTGGCATGGAAGGCAAGTACACAGAAATGCCATTATAACCTTCTGTTTGAAATAAGCGGCTCATACGAGTCGCTTTCTTTGCGTAAAAGCATACAGAAGGGATTTTACTGTTTTAATCTCATGGAGCGCGGGAAATTAAGGGATATTGCAAGTGTGCATATATCCGAAAGATATGTGCAGCGGAGTCTCTGTGACAATGCCCTTGCGCCGGTGTGCACCCGCTCAATTTTATACTCAAACTGTGCCTCCATACGGGGAGCCGGGTTAAAAAGGTCCGAGGAGGTCCTTATAAAGCAGCTGAGGAGATATTACAGGAAACACGGAAACAATGGGTATATTGTGCTGTTTGATGCAAAAAGCTATTTTAATAGCATTCCGCATGAAAACATTATCGCAGATATCGCAAATTTGTTCTATGATCCGGATATTATCCGGCTGTATCAGGAATTTATGGGAGCATTTGATTCCATTCATCCGGAATGCCAGAAGGGAAGGGGACTCGGGCTTGGGAGCCAGACATCCCAGATATCCGGGGTAATGGCTGCCAATCCAGTGGACCATTTCCTGGCAGAAATTTTCTCCCTGGGATATGGGAACGGCCGGTTCATGGATGATAGTTCCGTAATTGTAAAAGATAAGGCATCAGCGGTTCTTGCCATTAAAGTGGTGGACCTGCTATACCGGAGGTATGGTCTTGCACTTAATAAAAAGAAGACGAAAGCGGTACCGCTCAATCATCCATTTATATTCCTGAAAAGGAAAGTTATAGTTCGAGACTCAGGAAAAATAATAATGACGCCAACTGCTGCCACGATAAAAAGGGAAAGAAAACGTCTGCGCCTGCATAAAAGATATTTGATGGAAAAACGCATGACAGCGGAAGAAATCAGGGAACAGTACATATCTTTCCGGAGACAGAATGAAAAATATAGCTGTGCAAAAGCTTTGTGGAGGCTCGATAAATACTACGGTTTCCTGTTTTCGGGGAATGCTGATATGATGCTTAAGAAAGAAGAAAAAAAGAAAAAGAGGAAAAAAGATAAGATGGAAACGAAAAAACAAATGCTTATGAAGCAATATCCGGAACATGTGATTATAATGATAGAAGGAATGTTTTATGTTGCACGCGGGACAAGTGCACGCATCCTGTCAACTCTTACGGGATACAAGTTGAAAAACATAGGGAATGGAAAGGTCCGTTGCGGGTTCCCTCCTCAGTCTATGAGCAGGGTCGAAAAGATGTTTGCACGGGCACATATCAACTATGTGATCTATTCGGGAGATCTCATGGAAGCACATGGAAAATTTCCGGACAATGCTTTCCGGTTATTTACTGACCGGGTGGACTCTGGCAGAATAAAAAAGGAAGAACCGCCTGTGATTCCGGTTCCAGGAGATAATAAAAATGTGCCATCCGTCCGTCCGGCCAACACAGAACCTGTTGACCCACTGATTGAGTTCCTTGAAAACCTTGAGATAGGAAAACATCCATTTTTTGGAGGATGTTCGGACACGCTTGATTTGGGGGATAAAGAGATCCAGAAGTATTTCCACGAAATTAAAATGAAATTAAAATCGAATCAAATGAATGAAAAATGGGACTGGTGATCTAGCTATCACGACAGACAGGAATTTATTATAAATTCAAATTTTTTCATTCTGTTTTCCTTCCTGTGCTTTGATAGTTGTAATATATTCTAAAAATAGAATAATATCAATAGAACATTACTCAAAAATTAGAATATTTTTTAATTGACTTTTTACTATATATAAAGTATTATTATTTAATAAATCATATAAAAAGGAGTGACGGAAGTGATAAGATACAAAACAGATATATTTACCTTATTAAAAGAGCATGGATATAACCAGACGCGCATACAGCGCGAAAAATTGTTGCCTGCTCAAACAGCGCAAAACATTAAAGCCGGAAAAAGCATCACATTAGAGACGTTAAATAAGATCTGTATAATGTGCAAGTGTCAACCGGGCGATCTGGTGGAAGTGATTCCGACAGACGAGGAAATAATAAAATATTATTAAAAATGTGCTTGACAATATTCTAAAATTAGAGTATTATAATATCAGATCAAGAAAACAAGCACCGAAAGGAGTACGGATGTTGAAATTAGAGGGTTTGAAAAGCAAGCAGGAAAACGGAATAACCTTGTATTTTTATGCGGGGCTTGGCTGGGTAACGGAAGAACGGCTGAACCAGCCGGACGTTGCCAAGAACGAAGCTGTCAAAGATTTTGATTGCAATCCGGAGAACAGTCACTGTTGTTCTGACTGCCCGCACAACGGAAATTTTTCGGATTGGCAAGATAGATTGCCGTGTGGTCAGCACCACTGCTGGGTTGACGTAACTTGCAAATAAGGGAAGGAGAACGGAATATGATTAGATGGAAGGCAACAAGTGTGAATGGACTCGTGGAATATGAGCAGGAAGCGGAAAGTTTCAAGGAGCTTTTCGATGCGCTGGACGGAAGAGGAATAATTAGCGATCCAGATTTCCCCCTTTATGATACGGCACTCTTGGAAAAATACGGGAAATCATTTGATGATGCCGGTTTTAAAGACGAGAGTGGCGAACTTGATTATGAAAAAGTTGATAGTTTCTTAGATGGAAAAGAGTTGTCCGATAAGGAGTTATACGAATTAATATGCTCCCGGAATGGGGAAGCATATTATCAAAAATTTATGAGAGAAACCGAAAACGACATCGTTGAAATCGGGGAATCTGATTTTGATAAAACCGGAAAATACAAGTATTAAAAATGCCGGTGGATAATCCACCGGCAACAGTCACGTAAATTTGAATAGGTACTAAACCTAATCTTCCACAACTTACGTGATTAAGAATAGCATATAATAACTCAAAAGTCAAGAAAGAGACTTTTGATTGACGCAAAACGAAATACATGGTATCGTTATACTTAAATATCATTGAATGGTAGATATTGTTTGAGAATGATGTAGCTAAATGAGACCGGGTATTTCCCGGTCTCATTTAATGTGAACAAAGAAGGAGTCTTTATGGTATTATACAAAAATGTAGATATTTGTGATTTAGAATCTATCGTTAAAAATGGTATCTTGTCTATGGACGAGTGCGGGAATAATAATTGGGGTGATGGTAAACGTTCGGACAATGATACATCTGTGGTATATCTATTTAAACCAATAGCGGAGAAAAATGTGTTCCCAAGTTACGGAATTGCATTATTAGAAATCGATTGCGCGGCGTCTGAAAACAGAATGCCTGACAATGACGCACATAATCGCGATTATGTGGAATATGTGACAAAAGAAGTGAAGCCGGAATGGATACGAAAAGTAATTATTCCGAGAATTTTTAAAGGCAGAATATCTTTGCCGGAAAATATAAAAGTGACCTGGTGCGAAATGTATGCCGAAGAATACGGTGATGGCGACGAGAAGCGGCAAATCACCGAGAATAGGATGGAATTATTCGCAGCTACGGCGCCGCTTAATACTATTGATTTTAATTATTTTAGAGGAACTGACGAGAAAAGACACATGATAGATTTATATAACATTAAATATATTTATGAATAAGAATAAGTGCGAAAGATTTAAGAAAGAGAGGAAACCAAAAATGAAAGAAGTTTTTTGAAAGGGACAATCCAATATTAAATTTAATATATGATGATGGATGAATATAAAAAGAAAATCCGCGTAGTTAATGACTATGATGTAGATGGAGTTGCATCTGGTCATATACTGTATTCTGCATTGAAGAGGTGTGGCGCTGATGTGTCAATCCGTGTCCCGGATCGTATTAAGAATGGATATGGATTAAATAGGAATATCATTGAAGAGGCACATACAGATGGGATCGACACGATCATTACCTGCGATAATGGTATTGCAGCGATTGAAGAAATCGCGTATGCCAAGGATCTTGGTATGACGGTAGTTGTCATAGATCACCACAGTATTCCATTTGAGAAGGATGAAATCGGAGAAATCCGATATTTGAAGAGTGAAGCAGATGCAATGCGGTGACGCCGAATGCGGCGGTTAATATACGGCTGACTTTGCAGCCGGAGCGTGAGGCAGTGATCCCAAGCGGGCGCGTAAAGCACTCACGGAAACCTATGTATAAAGGTGTAGTTGAGGCTTTGGGAGTCTATTAAATTACATGGGTACAAAGCTATCACACCAAACTGAACAATAAAGATGAGCTTTGGAAGTCTATTAAATTACATGGGTACAAAGCAAAATTTACCTAGTGTTATTAGATTCGTGGAGCTTCTAGTCTATATAAGTAAAAAATTAATCAAACGATAATATTGGAGGGATTAGATGTCTGAGAAAATGACAATGATCACAAAAAAATGTGTTTTGATACCAGAAAGAAGCGATTCTTCGCTGTGGGAGAGAAGAGTGTATGATTTCACTGTTAAAGATTATGAACAGCGAATCAGTTTTTATGAAAGTCAGCTTGAAAGCAAAAAGAAAGAAGTTAGAGAAAATGCAAAAAAACGCCTTGAAGCATTGAATAAGGAATTGGATGCTTTCCTCGAAAATCCGGAGATTACTCAGAAAGTAATCAATAATTATACATACGGACTCGTGCGCACTGCGATGAGCGAAGAAGCAGCAAGAAAGAATTATATCATCGAGTATGTGAAGTCAATACTCATTGCAGAACATGCTTATGCCATGGATTTCAAAGATCGGAACAAACGTATCACTCAGATTTTGCAATATGCATATCGAAAAAAAGGATCCAATAAAGGAAGCCTTTTTGATGAAACAGAAATTGGCAATATCCTTGGATCGTACGGAATAGGATTTAGTCAAATGCTTACACGTAAAATTCAGGATTGCTGTAATAAGGGTGCTTTAGAGGGCAGAGCTAGTTTCCCTTTTTATAAAGAGGATTCTCCGTTTACAGTAACAAAGGCAGCTATGGGATTTTCACATGAATATGATTCCTACGAAGAACTGTGTGAGCATGTTAAGGACTGTAAACTCTATTTTAACTACGGTGGTAATGGAAAGCCACATATTGCACGCTTTCGAATCGATTTAGGACATGGACGTAATCGGGACAAGCTCATGGCAACACTTCTTAAAGTTTATTCCGGAGAATATGCGTATTGTGGAAGCAGTATTCAGATATCAAAAAACAAGATTATATTAAACCTATCCTTACAGATTCCGAAAGAAGAAAAGGACGAGTTGGATGAGGATACTGTCGTAGGAGTTGCGCTTGGATTAGTACAACCGGCGGTATGCGCCTTAAATAATGATCAGTACGTCCGACTGCCAATCGGTGATGAGCGGGATCTACTTGACAACAAACTTCAGATCCAAGAGCGAAGACGCCGGCTTCAGTCAGCATTGCGCGAAACTTCCGGCGGGCATGGGCGCAAGAAGAAAATGCAGGCGTTGAACCGTATAGCAAAAACTGAAAACAATTTTACAGAAACATACTGCCATATGGTAAGTAAGAGAATCGTGGAGTTTGCATTGCAGAATAATGCAAAATACATCAATATGGAAAATCTATCTGGATATAATATAGATAAATTTATTTTGCGGAATTCATATGCCAGCAAAATCATAATGTACACGACATATAAAGCCGGACATTATGGAATCGAGGTTAGACTCGTCAATCCGTGTTTTAATGCGCAGGTGTGCAGCATTTGTGGCAATTGGACACCAGAACAGAAAATTTCGCGGACGGAATTTGTATGTGCTGATCCGGACTGTAAGAGCCATACAAATTATAAAAAAGGATTCACGGCGGATTTCAATCATGCGCGAAATGTAGCAATGTCTACTCTATTTATGGAAAATGGATCATTTTCGAAGAAAACAATGGATCGTGCGGCAGAATACTACGGTATTTCTGAAAAATATAAGGCATAATACAATTGGTTTAGATTATAAATCAGATGGATTGTATGTAAGTGATACAGGGGTAGTTGCTAATGTGCCACACGAGCCGAAAATAGAATAATATATTTTTTATGCGGCTGACTTTGCAGCCGGAGTGTGAGGCAGCGATCCTGTGCAATCGCGTAAAGCACTCACAGAAACCTATGTGTAAAAGATGTAGTTGAGGCTTTGGAAGTCTATTAAATTGCATGGGTACAAAGCGCAGACCTTCTTGACTTCTTATCACCCCACGCTTTGGAAGTCTATTAAATTACAGAACTTTCGAATGATACAGTGCGAACAATCAATGATTTTGCGGGAACAAGAACCCCATTGAACGAGAAAGGAAGTGTGGTTAATATGTGCAAAGCATGGAGAGATCAGTTTGATTCAATTACAAGAAACCTTATCAAATGTCAAAAAGGTATTTGGTGAAAAAGGACGAGGGATTGCAGATTAAACTTTTCCATGACATTCTAAAAGGCTTAAAATATCGCGGTTATGATATGCTGGTAGTTGGGAAAGATATATTTATTCCTTTAAAAAAGGGAGAGTTCCCAGATCGGGAAATTATTGGAGCAGAAATTATTGCATTTGCGCTAAAAAACGGGCAGTCTGTTATCACGAACATGGACAGTATGACAAGATTTACGCCATGGTTAGAGTAACAAAGTAACTTTCGTGCAGCGGGCGACATTGATTTTGGAAATTAGCCCTACAACTTATTCTAATTTCATTGATTAAGATGGGAAAATTTAATATAAACCGGTGCAACCGGGATTTCGATCAGTTCAGTAAAAAGTCATGGTGCAGCCATGGCTTTTTTCGTTGAAAAAATAATATTACATATTATAGATGACGGAAGTTAAAGATCTCAAAAGGTGTAAATATAATTTTTTGTAAAATTTCCAAAAAATTTTCAAATTTGAATACAAAACCCAACGATCACGGTATGTGAATCATTTTCAATGTAATATTTCATGTGTTCGCCAGGAACTAAGTGAATGAAAAATGGGACTGGTAATCTTATAAAATAAGGTTTATTATTATAAAAAGATGTTTGATTATGCACAATTTTGAGATAACCAAAAGAGATTAAACTTATTGCAAAAACATTTTAAAAGGATAAAATTAAATGAAAATGAAAAAAAACGAATTTGAAAAAATATGTGATTCACTGGAAAGGGAATATTTGCAGGAGGCTGACGAAAATAGATTTCGTTATGCAAAAGATTATTTAAAAAATCATACACGCAATAATTATGATTGTTTAAAAAGTATACATGCGGAAGCAATGGACAAAATTTGGGATACATATGATAAATATTTATCTATGTTTTCTTTGATAGTATCAGTTCTTTCGTTTATTGTGGCTGCGCTTGCCCTTATAATAACTATTGTGCATGAGAAAGGTTTATTGATTGTGGTTGCCATTATAGTCTATCTCTTTTTTCTGTTAATTATTTCAGTTTTGTTCATGAAGTTTATAAATGCCAGTAGAAGTGTGAGCCACTGGCAAAAATATGTAGTGGAAGCTGTGGAGGACATACTGGATGATATGAAGAATGAGAAGGATAATCGAAAGGAAGTTCATCTTCCAGACAATCTGTATGAAAAATTAGATAATCTCGAAACAAAAGTTGATCTTCCGGATCGGTTGTATAATCAGCTGGATTCTATAGAAAAAGCATCTTCTGAAAATCCGCTGAAAAAGATATTAAGGAACAAATAAATGCGAAAAAATCAGGCAGTTACCAGATGAACTACCTGATTTTTTCTATACAAATACAGAAGAAAAGAGGAATTTATTAAATGAATATTTTGATAATAGGAAATGGTTTTGATTTAGCACATGGTCTGCCAACCTCATATGATGATTTTCTTAATTTATCGAATGCAATAGAGTCGATATATTGTTTTGGAAAAAAACAAAACATCGACGAGTATGTTGCAGACCATAATATCAGTGAAAAAATAATTCCGTTTGTTGAAAAAATTAATGATGACATCTGTGAAAACAAAGTAAATGAAAATAATATTCATAGTAATACAAGATATTTAACAAAGATTAAAGAAGTTGATGAATTTTATGATTGCATAAAAAACAATATATGGATTAGGTATTTCAATAGAATTAGAAAAAATATAAGTGGAAAAAATTGGATAGATTTCGAAAAAGAAATATCCAATGTTATTAAGGAGTTAGTTAAAAGAAGAAATTGTTGCTTAACGAAAAAGTCATGTGAACTTGATCATTTAATTTACATGAATGAATTGTGCGAAACAATTGAAGAAGTGAATTATTTATTAATTAAAGACCACAATAGGATCTATAAGAATTTGATTGGATGTAAAGTTTCAAAGATCAGTATAGATCAAATTGATGATATTTTATTCTTACTGCAAAAAGATTTGGATAGAATTACACGCGCGCTGGAGATATACATAAGCTATTTTGTTGAAAATATATCCGTCAAAAATCAAGTCGCTGAAATTCAAGATATTAATCCGGATTACGTGTTGTCATTTAATTATTCTGATACATATGAAAGTAGATATGGATCTCAAAAAAAAGTAAAACAATATAGTTATATCCATGGGAAAGCAGATATTAATCATACAGTAGAAAATTGTAATCTGATTCTTGGAATAGATGAATTTCTGCATGGAAAAAAGAAAAATAAACAATTGGAATCCCTTCCATTTAAAAAATTTTATCAACGCATATACAAGTCCCCAGATAATAATTATTTGGATTGGGTTGATGAAATTAAAGATGGATATAAAAAATATATAAATCGGCAAAAAAATCTTGATGTCTTATTGGATAAGAGCTACAGTGATGGAAGCCTTTTGAATAATATATGTGTCCAAAAAAACCTTCAGGATATGGCAATGGAAGAGTGCCCAAAGCATAAAGTGTATATATTTGGACACTCACTGGACGTAACAGATAAGGATATTCTTAAACTTTTTATCTGTAACGATAATGTGGAAACAGAAATATATTATTACCGAAGAAACAAAGACGACAAGGAATCTTTAGGTAAGATTATCAAAAACCTAATTAAAATAATGGGACAGAAGGAACTAATAAGGAGAACAGGCGGAACACATAAAACGATCAAATTTATTCCACAGGAGATCTGAATATACAGTCTGACCAATATATGCCCATTATCTCCAATGAAAACTAAGGATAAATGGAAGCCTTTTATAAATTACAAACTTTTATGTCGTAACAAAGAATAGAGGATTATCTAACAAAATAACCTAAAATAATAATTTCTTGCAAGAACGCTTGTTTGGATATATAATATATGTACGGAATTTGGGGAAAATTGTGAGAGGAAGGATGTAAAGTTTTATGGGAATGAAAATTGAGGTTGTTTGTGAAGTAAAAAGAATTGTTGAACTTACAGATGAGGATGTTTACTGTATAAAAGATCGATTAAAGCAAATGAAGAACCATAACAAGGAAGTTTCTGGCAGTGAGAAGTACAAGAAACTTGTTTTGTCAGCAATAGGTGACGCATACTTGAATGATAGTGAAGGGTTTTCTTCTTTTTTTGATAAAGGGAAGTATACAGAAGTAGAAGCTGTAGCCGAAAAGGTTAACTGGTCAGAACTTGAAGAGAGAAGTCCGGAAGAGATTTTTGGAAAGAATTGTTTTTAAGTCCATTTCGAAAAATGTAAAAAATTAGTTTTTTTATAAGACAGTTAACTGCAAAGACTCCAAAGAATTGTTAATTCTTTACCTTTTTGTTGAAATATGTTATAATATACTCGATAAGTAAAATTTAACAAGTAACTGCTAAAAAGTCCGATGAAAAATCATCGGACTTTTTTTGCCTAATCCAGACCTTTGTATAACAGAGGTCTTTTTTATTTACAAGTCCATATAAAGGAGGAAAAAATATGGAAAACAAATTTGAAATCAAAGAAATGAGAGAGTGTATTGACACACTAAATGAGGCTTCTGCTGCTTATTACAATGGTGGAAACACAATTATGTCTGATCATGAGTGGGATGCCATGTTTGACAGACTTAAGAAGATGGAGGAAGAAACAGGTATTGTTTACCCAGATTCTCCTACACATAGTGTTGGTGCACCGGTCAAAGTTGATGAATTGCAGATAGTGAAGCATGAATTTCCTGCGCTTTCGCTCGACAAAACCAAGGATATTCAGGAATTTCCTGAGATCTTTAAAAAGAGAGCTGCAGGTATGGCCGTTGTCATGTGGAAACTTGATGGCGGCACAATTGTCCTTACCTATGATAATGGAGAATTGATCCGTGCTGCAACCCGCGGTAACGGAGAAGTCGGAAGTGACATCACCCATAACGCTCCTTATATCAAGGGTATTCCAATGAAGATCCCATATAAGGGACATTTGGTTACCCGCGGAGAGGCTGTTATGTCGTATGGAGAATTTGAACGAATCAACAGTGGGATAGTGAATGAGGAAGATCAGTATGCCAATCCACGTAATCTTGCAAATGCTACGATCATCATGCAGGATAGCGCAGAAATGAAAGATCGAAAGATCCAGTTTTTTGCATTTAAACTGGTATACATGGATGATCCGCTTCCAGAGAGCCAGGACACCTTTATGGGCCGGCTGAATTACCTGGATTCACTTGGCTTTGATACGGTATACCGTCTCTACGGAGACAGCCAGAGTGATCTGATTGATGTGATGAACGGATTTTCTGACGCTGTACCACAGTTTGAATATCCGGTAGATGGCCTTGTTGTAGCATCTGATGATGTCAGATATGCGGAGAAATTACCGGAAACTGGACGTCATCCGAATCCACTTGTCGGCTATGCTTTAAAGTGGAAGGACGAGGAAGTGAAAACTACACTCACAGAAATCGAGTGGAGTCCATCCCGGACGGGCCGTATCAATCCTGTAGCAGTGTTTGATCCGGTACATCTGGAAGGAACAGAGGTTACGAGAGCATCGCTGCACAACGTCTCTATTTTAAAGGAGAAACGGTTGCGTATTGGCGATTCGATCACTGTATTCAAAGCCAACAAAATTATTCCACAGATTGCAAAGAACCTCACACCAGGAAGTAAGTTAACTTATGCTGAATCTCATCCGGTATACTGCCCGTGCTGCGGACAGAAAACTGAACCGAGAATTACCTGCAAAGATGGCCGAACGGTGGAAGTTGCTATGTGCATGAATCCTGAGTGTCCGGCAAAGCACGTCAAGAAATTTGTACATTTCGTGGAACGTGACTGTATGAACATCAAGGGGTTGTCGGAAGCAACATTGCAGAAGTTTATCGAGCGAGGATTCATCCGAGAGTTTGCGGATCTGTATCACCTTGATCGGTACAAGGATCAGATCGTAACGATGGAAGGTTTTGGCCAGAAATCATACGATAATCTGATTACTGCAGTTGAGGCAAGTCGGAAGGTTACATTCGTTCCGTTCATTCACGCTCTTGGAATTCCCAACATCGGGAAAGGACAGGCAAAACTGTTTAATAAGGAGTATTCCGGAGATGTAAGGAAGTTCTTTGAGGATGTGTATAACAGACATGATTTTACCCATATTGAAGGTATCGGAGAAGTCTTAAATGATAATCTTTGGAGATGGGGGAATGAATATCTGAGATATATTCCGTTTGAAGACTATTCTAATCGGATATGGCCACTTCTTAATCTGGAAATTTACAACCTACTCAAAGAAGTGGAAATCCAGGTACCTGAAAAAGTGTCAACAGCTGCAGTATCGCTTAATGGCAAAACGTTTGTGATTACAGGAAAGCTGAATCATTTTGTAAACCGGGATGCCCTGGTAGCAAAGATTGAAGAACTTGGAGGAAAGGCTTCCGGATCTGTATCGAAGAACACTTCATACCTGATCAACAATGATGTGAGTAGCACTTCTGGCAAGAACAAAAAGGCAAAGGAACTTGGTGTATCGATCATATCAGAGGATGATTTTCTGAAGATGTTTAAATAAGAGGACAAATTGATGGAAAATTAGGATAGTGGAGGAGACAAAATGGGAAAAATAAACCTATCAGACGAAATATGGGGAGATATTATTCGCATATTTATGGATGACGAAATCTCTCACAATGATAAAAATGAAATTGAGGTAACTCAAAAGGGATTCCTGGTAACAAAATACATATCAGATGAACGTGGTGAATCTATAACATTTGATGATTGTGTCTCAATTGCTAAGGAAAATGGATTCACAGAAGGCGAATTCTTCATAATGGCAGATAAACCGTTAGAAGGAAAAATCTACCTATATGCAAATTGCTATGAGGGAGAACCTTTCGTATCTGAATATGGAACTACAAGAGGATACGCCTAGAATGCAAACTAAATTAGTTTCCCATATGGGGAGAAAGGAAGACGTATGAAAATACAAACAGCGATAGAGATTGCAAAAGACTGTGGATTAGAAACAGCCGGAGAGGCTATCTTTAATATAAAACTTCACGCAGTTAATTTATTTTCTTATTCTGATATCCAAAAGGAGCTTGCGGAATTAGAAAATACATGGGAATGGACAAAATCCCATAGAAGAACTCCTGATGGAAAAGCCATCAATGAAGATACGCCTGTAAACCTTATTCTTGAGCATCATATTGCTGAAGATAAGTAATTAAAATCAACCCTATGCACAGGGAAACGAAAATTGAGACACCTGTGCATGGGTGTCTCATTTTACCCAGATGGGAGAAATGAGGAAAATGTATGAAAGTTAAGAAAACAATCGAACTTTTAAAAAACGAAAATCCGACTGCCAAAGTATATTGGGACGGGTTGTACGAGCAGAATGGATTTATACAAATCGATTACCGAGAAAGTGAGCGCACGGTGGTTCTTAGCAATTTACCTTATGTAAATGAAAAAACCAACGAGTACAAGCCCATTATATCGGTAGAATCCCTTCTGACATGTCTGCAGAAACTTCCAAGTGATGCGGATGTTATTGTAGCAACCGGAGATCCGGTACTTTTTGTAATAAGTTACAATAAATTCCCGGATCATGTAATCCTTGAAGATTGGCATAATAGAGATCTTTCTTCAGAATTAGATGCAAGATTTGAAGCTGCAGCAGAAGAGCAGTGGGATGAACTTGATTTTTTCATGGATTTACTGGATACCGGTTTTACTCTGGCTGATATTAACAAATATTGCCCGGAACAATACGAATATTCCAAGAAATTCATGGAAGAACATGGACTTATCCCAGATGTCATTGATGCTGCAGGCAATGTATATGATCCAAAGGATTATACAATCGAAACTTGTCCTGATTGCGGAATGGAGGAAGTAATTCGCATTAAAGGCGTTACACGTTGCCGATGCGGTTATCCGCTTGCACCATGCAGTGTTTGCGAAAACTGCAATTATGCAACATGCCCTTATGGATGCGATGGGACGAACAAAGACGCTGAGAAATCGTGTGATCACGAGGCTTTAGCGGATAATATTCAAAGAAAACTTTATAGTTTGCTTTAAAAGGAGAAAACGATTATGAAAAAACGTGTAAGTTTAAAAAATTTGTTTGAAAGAGGGACTTTGTGTCTTGAATTTGGAGGCACGATATTTCATGGAGAATCAGACAACGACTACGATCTGATCAATGATACAACTCAGGAAGTAATCATTCGTAATGATGAACAGTTGGAATTTGGCGAGTGGTGTCATGACGAGACCGATGGTAAGTTCATCGTTGGAACGTCTGATTCTGGGGAAAAGGTTTACTTTTCCAAAGAAGAATATGAACGAGCCGTGTCTGAAAAGCGAACCATTGAACTTGGTAAAGAGTATTTATTTAAAGGCTACAGATGGGTGCCTGTTGAAATAAACGAAAATTGGCATGTAGCTGTTATGCAGAGCCTTGGTGTAACTGCCGGTCCATGGCCGGGTTTTTCGATGGAGAACTTAGGTAATGGCAACCACTATACTCATAATATCGATGAGTATGATATTAGTAAGTACGATGATAAGACTTATGCATTAATGAAACAGATTAAGTCTGTTAGTTTCATTGATGGTCTGTACTTACCGGGTTTTGAAGATATTAATGACAACCAGCTGTGGAAAGATGCTCTTGCGAGAGCAGCGAGTCACGGCAGTTCGTTCGGCGCGTCCAACAACTGCGCGTGGACCGGTACTTACTACGGCAACATCAGTCGCGCGTGGGTCGTCAACTCGAACGGCGACACCTACGGCAGCAATCAGAGCTATTCGTATGTTGTCCCTGTCGCTTTTAATCTTGATTTATCTAAAATTGAGATTGTGGGGGATAAAATTGTCATTAGAGATGGTGAAAAAGCACAGACATCACAGACTTTTGGAATCACGTTAGTTGAAAAGCCTAATGTTGATGGATTAACAAAGGCGGAAGTTATGGAGATGTACGATCAGATGAATGGACATGAGGCCTATCCGTTGGAAATCAATGGTTCTGAATCGTCTGCAATGGGATTCATCACACCGGAGGCTGCTGAAATTCTTGATTATGACTACCAAGAGTCAGGTCTGAATGACTTTGTAGCAGTCATCTTAGATGACATGAATAATGAATCGGATGATGGAACTTACGAGTTCCGTGGCATTCGAATTCATTTGAGTAGATAAGATACGCGGCGGTCGTTAT